>Ga0209700_102407_pt1 | contig 37958 bp, 13 predicted proteins | sample SiratroredBW_FD_187528 | JGI IMG/M metagenome (GOLD analysis project Ga0209700, IMG submission 187528) | Root nodule microbial communities of legume samples collected from California, USA - Siratro red BW (SPAdes) (version 2) | ecosystem: Host-associated > Plants > Roots > Nodule | place: USA...
TATATATATATATATATATATATATATATATATATATATATATATTTGACATTTTCAGTCCTGACGAAACTATAAACCTACTAGATTGTAATATTAAAATAATTGAAAAATTACAGCTTTGAAAAAAATTGTTAATTTTAAATATTATGATAATCATGTGACAATTTTAAGATTAAATTTAAATATTTATTAGTTTGAACAATAATTGTTGTGAAGATGATCGATGAAGAATATATATTTACTGGTCAGCACTCAATTTCTTCTGAAAAATTAAAAACTATTTAATAAAATTTTTAATTTATTAATTAAAGACAAAACATCTAGAACTTAAATAAATATATATATATATATATATATATATATATTAAAAAATACATAATAAATAATATCTGTAATTTAAAATTAAGTTTTTAAAAAAAATATTATATATTAAAGAGTTGTTTAAACATATGCATGAGTATAGTACCATCTTATATCTAATATCTTTTAATAAAAAAAAAGTGTTTGTATTGTTATATGATAAATAATATAACTTTTAGTAATTTTGTACTATATTTATATACTTAAATTTAAATAAATTTTAAATGTTTGTATAACTGATCACATCATTTTGTACTTAATATTATATAAATTACAATAATTTGATGAAAAAAATAATTATTTAAATATATGAATGATAGTAAATATTGTTTTGCATTCAATATAATACTTTCGTATAACATATTACTTTATATAAATATTATTTTTATAAATAAAATTCGATGCAGTAATTTTATGTTATCTTTACTTCTTATATAATTTAATTTGTAAAAGTATCAAACATAATCGTCAAAACTATCTTATACTTTAAATGATATGGATTATATAAAATTTAAAAAATTAAAATTTCGAAAAAAAACTTTGTTTTTACTGAAAGAATTCTATAATTATTGATTTTGTTATTACAAATAGAAATAAGTACTAATAGGAGTGAGATCAATTTTATCATGTAAAAAGAAATGGTTTGGTAAATATTTTTTTGATTTGAAAAAAAAAAGTAGTTTTTTTATTTTTTTTATGTTAGGAAAAAATAAATATCTTAAAATTTATATTAATTTTGTATATTTAATTAAAAGTAATTGTGATAAGATAGCTGTAGAATATATATACCTTCTCTACATTTCTAGACTCAGAGTCTGGTATCAAATATTATTCTTTTTTAGAAAAATTTCATAATTTTCTCTTAATGAACTATAATGACAATTTCATAATTCAAATAGAAAAAACGACGTCTCTCTTCCTTTGTTTTTTTTTATAGCACAGATTGCGACAGAAACTGAAAATCGATTCATAGCAACGGCGAAAGATGAACGGCGATGACGACAAGGGTTTGCTGTGGAAGCTTCCGGTGATCAAGTCCGACCAGCTCGGCAAGGTGGGCCCCGCCTTCGGCATCGGCGCCGGCTGCGGCCTTGGTTTCGGCGCTGGCCTTCTGGGAGGTTCACTTCTCAACCCTACTCTTCACTTGCTTCAATTTTGCATACTTGTTACGCGATGCTTCGATATTTCTATGGGCAAAATCGTTGTGTAACTAGACTCGTAGTTTTTCTAGCATGTGAATCGTGTAAATTTATTTGCAAAATTAAGTTAGTGAAAATAAGAAAAAAAGAGGAAATTAGTTGATTAAGTTAATTTATAGAAACTATTTCTTATAATTTTTTAAATTCTTATTTTTGGTACGTGGATAAGTTAATTTTAGAGAAAACCTTATGTCTAAACACATTCTTAATCACTCACGAAGAAAAGGACTGTTTGGATTCAGAAATCGTTTTCTATTTTCAATTTTTTTGTATTTTATGTTTTAAGTTTAAGTTGCAAATGGTTTTGTATAAAAGAAAAGTAAAGTGTCTAGTTAAACCCTCAGATTGAATACTCATAGGGAGAACTTTGCCATTCATTTTTGTCTTAGTTAGCTTGAGTATTATTTTCCTCCTAAGGATGATAGATGTGGTATGTACTAAAAAAATGTAAAAACAAGGTGAAGTTTGTAATATAAAATAAAACAGAAATACTAAGGCAGTGAGTATGGTGGAAGGGCCAGTTCTTCACAATTTGGTTGAATATCTGTTGGAGTAGTGTTCACATTTAGTGTCTGACGACGCATTGAACAAGATTGCCTCCAAAGCAAGATACCAGTGGGGAACAGAAAAAGTGAATGTAGAAAACATTTTGTACCTTTATAGACCATTATTTGTCATTTGAATTGTAGTTTGCAGTTGAATTATTGAAATCTCAAAACCTGTAGTGCTTAAAGGTGCAGTATTTTTTGGTTGTTGACTAAGTAATGACTTGAATCCACTGAAGAGGAAGGACTTTCTGGAGAGAGAAATATGTGCGATGAAGTGAGAGAAAGGGGAAGAACTAACAAAGAATTTATACCTTTTGTTGGAGATGTTGGCATTAAGTTCATGCATGGGCTGACCACATCTCGGAAATCATTGGTGAGACTGGGCTAATAAATTGTTGTTAGCTATAAATGATGAAAGGGGCTCTCCTCCAATTGCTCAGTTGCACACTATGTTACTGTATTTTGAGCTATTGCCCCCTGTTGGGCCAAAAGATGACTGAAAGTAGACTATTTAAGGCAGGTTGCTGTTTTCTACACCCCATACAAATCTACTCAGTCTTTTTTCATTCCGGAATGAGAATTTTGGAATGTAAAAACTACATTATGGAATACCCATTACTCCAGAAGGAAAAAGGGTGGGAGCCTATTTTTATAGGGTACAGGAAGAAATGCCCTTTAAGGCAGTGGAAGTCATTGGTAAATTACGGTTTATAACAATACAATATCCAATTTTGATTGTAGTACCTGTCAAAGAGTTAAATTTCCAGATGAGAGTTGTGCAGGATTTAGGTAATTTTGGTGCTTGATAACTGGTTTGATTGTTATGGTACGAACTATACACTTATAACCATGACCAGGAATCTCTTTAATTGGTTTTATTTAAGAAAAGACTTTGTTGATATGCTTAGTTGCTTTATGCCTTCTGACAAATCTTTGTTAACTTTTGACCAATGGTTTTTTATTCCTCTGGAATTGGTGAAAAACTGAAAATATTCCTAAAAATCTAAAATAGTATAATAGTTAGAGATAGTCTGCTACTTTTCATCTTCTTGTTTCAACATTGCTGTAGATTCTTTTCTGCGTGGCTTTAGGCTTTTAGATCCCTCTTCTGATGGAGCTACTAGAAATTAGGATTATCCTTGCCATATTGTAGTGAGGAGATGTAGTTTATGCTGCTTGCTGATTTGTTCATGTTTTAACCTTTAAAGTTTGAACATACTTCCTGCACTGTTTGATGCGTGACATAATCTTACACAATATTTGTTTGACTCCAGGTGTGGGTTTTGGCCCTGGAATTCCGGGCTTCCAAGTTGGCTTTGGATTTGGTGCTGGATGTGGTGTTGGTTTGGGGTTTGGCTACGGTGTGGGGAAAGGAATGGCACAAGATGAGAACAAGAGGTACTCTAATGTTGGAAATCCTTTTCGTGGATCTAGAAGCATAATTTCTGAGTAAGTAAATCATCTGATTATCCTTGTTTTTTTGTTTTCTTGGTGTAGATATGATCATTTTGTCTGAACCCTTTTCAATTATTTCATCTCATTAATTTGCTGATAATTGGTGAAAATCCTTTCTATTTTCTTTGCTAATAATAAGGTCAGAAAAAAATGTGAGAAGGCTTTGGCGTATAACACATAATACAAATACAAATATTTTTCCTAAAATTTGTTTATAATTTTGTTTGGTCAATTAGGTGCACAATGAATGTGATTAGATATTACATATTTATAAGAAGATCGGTGTTTAGATGTGGCGTTGAGAAAATCCATGGACTTCATGATCTGATCTGATTGCAAAATAAAACGTGATATAAAAATTTTATGATAGATAGGTGCTTAGAATACTAAAAAATGCTAGCAACTTAGCACATTCAGGCCAGTTAATTGCTCCAATAGAAAACACCAGAACCTGAAATAAGACTTTTAAGATTTTGCTGCCACTTTTAACAAGGAATTTAGCAGCATGAAAATCCTGCAGCTGCTGTTCAAGTACTATTAATTCTTAAGGCTCGTTTCAAGTGATTTGACATCTTGCTTCTTCAAAAAAATATCGTTTGATATACATGATAGCACTCCACCACTTTTATGCCAGATGACAATGTCACACTGTGTGGTTATAACGGGCTCTACTCACTATTCTTCAGATATACCATAACTGCAAAGATCTTATTGCGTGAAAGATTTTTTATACATTTGATACTTTTCCGTGGCTACTGGCTGCATTTCAATATTCATCTCATTTTTAACGCTATTTGGATATTTTTGTTATTTTCAGGGATGATATTACTGCACTTGTGGACGACCTCGTCATCAATACTAAAAAGCTTATCAGGGCAACATCAAAAGAAATTGACAAGTGGAGAAGATAATGGAAGAGGCCATTTAAGTCAATTGTATAAAGTATAAAGAAAAAACTCTACTAGTATATTCCATTCTATACACTAATTCAAGGCAAAATCTGCATATTCAGATTCGTAGCAGTACACGAGATACTAAATTTTCATATAATACTTAGTGGGGGCTATTATTGAATGCTGCCAATGTTTGACTGGGGTATGAAATTGAATGCCAGAATATTGCGAAGTAACCAGATCAGTGTGGCCTTGTAAGCTAATTTTCATAGGTTTTGGTCAATTTCCAGCACTCGAGAAATTAACCAGTGTCATCAATACCGGTTTATATAGCTGGTCCGAACTGGTTGTTGGAGGAAATGCTATGGAACGTGTGACTAGCTGGTTATTTTTCAGTGAATTGGTGAGCTGTCTGGTTGAAGCAGTGAACTAGTAACACAGAAGGTTTTTGAGTGAATTGGTGATTTGGTGTGTTGTGTATAGTATGGTACATTTAATAATTTTTTAAGTATGAAATTTGCAGGTTATAAATTCTTAACATATTTTAGTTTATGCAATGTAATTAATGATTTACTAGCTCTATTAGTGACTTCGTAACCTATTGTATTGATCTAAGTTGATAATAGAATCTCATACTATTGGATGAACATTCGTATATCAAATCAGACAAGGGTTTAAAATTGTTTCAAATATTATTTATTGATATTTTGATTTTTTAGGCTAGGTCGTGTTTTAACAAGCTCTGAAATAGTTGCAAATATTTTAATAAATAGCAAATCAATAAGTGAACTCCTGCATAGAAGAACAGCCAACTACAGCCCGTTGTGTGATATAAACTTGGTGGAAGCACCCAAATTGCTGCAAGCCTTGGGTTTTTCTAAATCTTCTACTGTGAAATTTGGTGGTCCAAACACACGAGACTTGCTGAAATTTTTCTTTCAAAATAAAGTCCAACCATAGAATGGTCCCAAAAGAAAACAAATTCTTTCACTCTTACTGTTTACTCATGTGAATGTTACTTCAATTGTGTGGTAGCCCTTATTTCTGCTGAGTCTGAAGGTAATTACAAAAGGCCTAAATGCCTTGCCTATGTTGGTATGTGGAATGTAAATGGTTGATGGAAAAAGGTCCAAGAGGTTGGAGGATAAAACATGTTATCCAGAACCAATCAATCTTCCAGCTCAGGAGATACCATCATCCTTCACACATCAGGGATTAGCCAATCAAATCCTTGCATTGGATTGCAAATCTCGCTTGTAGACCAATCAAAGTCCATGTTGATGAATCTGACGTGGCACGTTTACATCCACCAGTCCATGCATATAGTATCTGCATCTCCATCCTCTAACCCCTTCATCCTTCACTCACCTGCTTGTGACACATTCATCTGAGTTTGTGAGGCTTCCAAAGCATGGCTTCCCTTGCAGCTTCCACTGCTGCTGCATCCCTTGGCATGTCAGAAATGCTTGGAAACCCCATCAACCTCAATGGTGCCACAAGGCCTGCTCCATCTCCCTCTAGCCCTGCCTCCTTCAAGACTGTGGCTCTTTTCTCCAAAAAGAAGGCAGCACCACCTCCCCCAAAGAAAGCTGCTGCTGTCTCTCCTGCCAATGATGAGCTCGCCAAGTGGTATGGTAAGTCCTCAAGTTATGTGTGTTTCATCTCTGAGTTATGTTGCTTGTGTCCTCAAGTTGCTTAACTTCTGTTGCTTCAACCCGTGTTCAATGGACAGTGTAGTTGAAGAAGGATAACTAATGGTGCGTTTGGTTTTACATCCGTAGCACATAGCCTTCTTAGTTTAATAAACTTTTTCTGTTCCATTTGTTGGCAGGTCCTGACAGAAGGATCTTCTTGCCAGAGGGTCTCTTGGACCGATCTGAGATCCCAGAGTACTTGACTGGAGAAGTCCCTGGAGAGTATGTGCCTTGTCCTCACTTCTAGTCCACTTTAATTCACATTGAGATACAAGCCGTTGAACAAACAATGTTTGTGAAGTATTTTGGTTTTAATTTGGTAATGTGTGTCCATGCAGTTATGGTTATGACCCCTTTGGTCTCAGCAAGAAGCCAGAGGACTTTGCCAAGTATGCCTAACACTCACAATTTAGATGTCTGTTTATGTGTTGTTACATTACTTGTGTTGTTACATTACCTGTGTTGTAATGTTGGGGAGGTTGGTTGGTGGTCTAATGCAGATATCAGGCATTTGAGTTGATTCACGCCAGATGGGCAATGCTTGGTGCTGCTGGATTCATCATTCCTGAGGCCTTCAACAAATATGGAGCAAACTGTGGACCTGAGGCTGTTTGGTTCAAGGTTTGCAAGCTCTATAGCAACTGTCACTATGTCAAGTTCAATAGTACATTGTTTTTTATGACAAAACAAATGGAACTAAATAGACCTTTAAAGTACTAATGCATGACTCTTTCAGTTTCTCTTCTATGTGCAAATAACTCTAGTAGACTCCAGTTCAAACCAAATTTTGAAACTCGAGTTCAAAAGTTCAATTCCATTTTGTGTAAATGACAATTCTGGTGTAAATTCAACATAGATTTGAAAAAATGCTTTTCTTTTCCTTGTGTTTTACCCATCTCATATTCAATTTTAGTACTCATTTTAACCATGTCTTAAATAAATCCTAACAAGTGTGCTAATAACTTACTCTTTTTTTTCCACTAGAGTTAATCTCTACCTTCCAATTTAGCTCATAGCAATCCTTTTGTGATTGCATATATTGCTTATACTAAGCCAAATCAATTTTCTTTATGGAATTGGTGCAGACGGGAGCTCTGCTTCTTGATGGGGGTACGTTGAACTACTTTGGGAAACCCATTCCCATCAATCTTATTGTGGCTGTCATTGCTGAGATAGTTCTTGTGGGAGGTGCAGAGTACTACAGAATTATTAATGGCCTGGTATGTAGATTTCTCAATCTGAATATTTACTGTAGTAGTTGTCATTGCATTTTTTTCTTAATCTTTGTTGTAACATAAGAATTATTACAACAAGAAGGTTACTATTTATTCAACTGAACTATCTTATTAATGTTATTTTTGTGGAGCATGAACACTCTCCCAAAGACACTGCTTAATCATTTGATTCACCAAATTGTGACCTATTTTGAGCAGAATTTCGAAGACAAACTTCATCCAGGTGGTCCATTTGACCCGTTGGGGCTTGCAAACGATCCAGATCAGGCTGCCCTGCTAAAGGTGAAGGAAATCAAGAATGGTAGACTTGCTATGTTTGCCATGCTTGGTTTCTACTTCCAAGCCTATGTCACTGGAGAAGGTCCTGTTGAGAACCTTGCAAAGCATCTCAGTGACCCTTTTGGCAACAACTTGCTCACAGTCATTGCTGGGAATGCTGAGAGAGTTCCAACTCTCTAAACCATTCTTGTTCATGTTTTTTCTCCAATCTTAATGTACAATACATATCACTGAGATATTTTAAGGCATCTTGCTTTCTTCCTTGGAACTCAACTTACTCTTCATTTGTAGAGCCTGCCCTCAATCTCAACTCTACAAACTTGAATTTCTTCCAATTTTTCTTTGTCTGATTAAATAAAATCATTCCAAAACACTAAAATTTAGATCAATCATGCATATCTAAGTTAGCTCTGATACAGACATCATTTGACAAAAATATAATAATCACAACAAAAGCAAAAAAAAATTATACTAGGAAATTATATGGTTAAGATTATTAACTTTAACGATAAATTAAATTCAGAATAAATACTAAAGTTTTGTCCCAATAAATAGTTGCAGAGACATGTGGAGTTTCAGCTAGTATACTCTCAAGAATCTGATGTAAGCTAATCATGAGATGAGAGATGGTTTTTCGTGTGTAATTATTAATTCAGGCTCATCCTTCAACCCATAAATCGGTGATATTAGGAAGGAAAATCATGGTTGAAGCACAATCAGAGAGATTTTTGTTAAAAGGATATTGTTAAAAAAGTAACTTATTTTTCAAGTGATTCTTCGTAAAAATTGATATTTGTTTGCTTAGTGTCAAAAAAGATACTTTTTAACTAAAAGTATTTTTATATGTTATATATATATAAAGCTAGAATATTTCAAAGTCAAATTAGTTCAAGTTGATGTTATTTTGTAACAAAATATTCTCAGTCAGATCTAAAAAAATTGAAAAAAAAACTTTGTTTGAACAAATTAGATCACTTGTTATATTTTACATAATTTTTTAATTATACAAAATCGTTGGGTAAGCACAATTGTCACTGACAAAATTCAATCAATTTTTATTGAAAATCTAAAAATTGTGGTTATTGGACAAGTAAATTATTGTGAATTGTTTTTACTAAAATTCCTAGTGGTGTAGTCGAATACTTTGGTCGTTGAGCAAGCAAAGTTTTTGTTGAGTGACTAAAATTTGTTGGACAAGTTGGCGCTTTTGACTGAACAAACAAAATGATAACTAAGATAATTATAATATATGTTTCATTTGTTAAGCGAGCAAAATAATGGTTAAATGAAATAATATTTTTTAAATTATAAAAAAACATGATTATTTCTAAATGTTGAAATATGTGTCACTGTATTATTATATTTTAATGTTTGAATATTATAATAATAGAATGAATGATAAATTTTTAATTCGTTAGTATTTAAATTAAGTTCAAATATATATGATTGAGAATATATATAGTTGTGATATGACATGTGATGTTTGTAAATATAGTTATTTTTAAAAAATGAATACTAGATATTTATACTGTATATTGAATTTGGAATTATGAAAAAAAATAATCATAACTATATTAATATTAGACTCATATAAAAAAAATATTAAATAGTGAGAGTAAAAAATATTTATATATAAAAAAGAATTGTATATCATAAGTTGTTATAGAAATTTATTCTATTATATAAATGAATGTGTATAATAGTTTTATTGTATGAAAGATCATATTTACAAAATGACATGAGAGGGTAACATGTAAAAAACATAACAAAAACAATTTTCTAACATGTTAAATTTCTTTTGAAAAAATTAACACTATAGAAGGAAGTTTTCGATATATATTCATTTTGTTAAAAAGTAGCACTATATAAACAAGTTTTGTGTGTTCGTTTTTTGGTTTTAATAAAAGCATTAGTTTAGCACAGCAGAACCATTGAGTTAATTATTTTTTTCAAAAAAAGTAAGAAGACACAACGGAAACTTATTTTCATTATGTTAACATTGTCCATTATGTTATTTTTCTTTTTTTGGAAAATTAATAACAGATATTATTTCTGCTGTATTAACTTTTCTTGAAAAAACAACACAGTGAAAACTTGTTTCTGTAAAGATATTTTCATCAAACAAGTAAAATAAAGTAGATGAAGATTTTTATAGTAGTAAAGGGGTGCCAATAGCAATGGCAGTAAGAAACACCCTTTTGGATTTTCAACTTGGGCCGTGTAGAAATAAGGCTAGCCTCTAAAGCATAAGTTGCTATTTGGAAACTGATTATAATATTTAACTCTTTTTCGTTCTTTTTCTCTTTACACCTTTTCATTTTTTATATTTTGAAAAATAATTTTTCCAAAACTAGTTTATAGCGCAAAAATAAAGGAGAGAACATATAAATTATCCCACGTAAGATTGAGTATTTTGCAGGAGCTGACTTATTTCTGTGATACTTTTAATTATTAATTAAAAAATATATGATTGAGATTGTATTTTATCACAATCTCTAAATCAATTCTTTTGATAGTCTAACACAATAAACCATCATTTCCTTAAAATAAGTTCATTTAAAGACAAAACCCATGTTCCTCATTGAACAATGCTTAGCTAAGTGGAGAGTGGTGTCTCCTAAAATAATCAATTTTCACTTTTTATTTCTATTTTTCATGTATTAATAATACATAGGAGTTAGTGAGAGATAGGAGAACATTGGCTTTTAAAGCTGCTTTCATTTCATTTTACCTAGCATTATAAAGCTATGTTAATGAATTTACCTAGCATGGGCTAGCATAATAAACTATTAATTATAATAAGAACCTCTTTTCTTTAGCATGGTATTTATTAATTAGTTAACTTTCTAAGGAAAGGGATAAAAGGAAACACTAATTAATATTTTTTCCCTAAGTTGGATACTTGGGTCCATTGTCATCATTTCCAGCTTTATGCTAGGAATCTTTGTTTTTTATTTTTATATGGTTTTGTATTTTTCTTTTTCACCCTTTTCTTGTATTCTAATGTATGAAAGACAGCCTAAGCTTTCTGCATATCCTATCAAAAAGAGATGCTCTTGATGTTGATGTTGACCAATACCATTCTTAAAGACTCCATTTTTCTAAAGTGGCATGCACAAAACAAACCACACATGCAAACCCACTTCAATTTCTCATGGTAGACAAAAGAAAACTTCCAAAAAAGTTTCTCCAATTAAGACAACTCTAGATCATCATGCAATTTCCAAAAAAAAATAGAAAAATAAAAATTATAACTTTGGTATGTTTTTATTCTTTATCTATCATATTTAAAAAAAAAATCAAATTTTATCCAATATTGAGTGTTTGGTACATTTGTTATTAAATTGTTTTTATGGTGCCTTAATTGAATATGTTATTAGATCTAGGGTTTAGTTGACTAAAAATAACAGAAATAAAGCACATGCAAACTTGATAATTTGATACAAAAATTACAAAAAAATTGCAGCTTGAAAATTAAAAAATTAACCCGAATAAAACACATGTTCAATCATTCACAAGAGAATTGAGATGGTGATGCAAAGTTACCTTTCAATTATGCACATGAATAGAAAAAAAAATATATTATATAGAAGATGTGAAAGCATGATAATTAATTTCCATGTTTGTTCCTTCCCTTCTATGTTGGTTATTGCTCCATTACTACCCAACAGCAATGAGAGAATGACGGCTAATAACTCTTAGCCACATGACCTCAAAATCGTCACATTCAAGTTTTTTTAATTATGATAATTGTTTTTATCATCATTATTATGTTGCCTACTAAGTTGATTTGAAAAAAGATTACGAAATCTAATTGTAGTATCAGAAGCTACTCGAAATACCTACACTCCAAAATGATGATAATAACATGTTTTAGTCATTTTAACATATTAAACATACTTTCAATAAATTGCTTAATATTTACAATCATATCTTAATCGTGTAATCAACAATAATTAGACATAAAATAATAATTAAAAAATATTTTTGAGTTTACTTAAATTATCATAATCATTTATTCAATATAGTTAGTATAAATAAATACATACTCTAAAGTGAAAGGTATTCACTTTTGTAAAATAATTTTATTTTTTTAATATTAATTTAAGTCTCAGAGTATCATTGCAGGCAATTCAATCAAGATCGAAGACTTAAAACGAATAAAAGAAAGATTTAATGTTCTGATAAATAGTTGTATATGTTATTTCGGTTATGGAAAAATATTATTTTTTTTTCATTTATTTCTTTTTCATCTTTTCAATAAAAGCAAAAATATTAAAGTTATTTTCTAAATATAGTTTTATGTTTCTAAAACTTTACTTACTAACCTAAGCGCTAGATTATAACTGTAATTACTCTCTAAAAAGAATCAAAGAAAGTCTCACCATACTTTTTAAAACTACAAATAATATAAATGACTATACGATGTCGTGTAAATAGTATTAACCTTGTAAAACAAATGTTGCAATTTCTATAAGGATACTAATAAAAAAAAGTATAAATTATTTGGAGTATACTCCTAAATAAGTAAAACTAAATTAAAATTGAAAAAAAAAAAAAAGAGAGAGAGAAAGAGTCATAGAGAACTATTGTGTGCAAGAGTTAAAAGAGTTTGTGATAGGATAAGGGTTACTGACATGAGGTGGGGACATATTAAAACCTGTAGTGGCCAACAATATTCTAGAAATGGTATAATTGTATTGAAATTTAATTTCCAAGGGAAAATAATATTTAAACTAATGTGTTATGATAAACATGTATCTTATTTTTGGATGAACTTTTTTTTTTGTGAATAATTAGATACTTTATTTTTTTTTTTTCATTTTAAATCAAGCTTCTAATTTTAATGCAACCAAGTCCATTGAATTCATACACATAAAGTTCCACATCAAGGTCCATTATTTTTCATAGTCTAATTTAGATAGAGCAAGTCTAGGATTCCAAGCTATAGCAAATCCAAGGCCTCAAAAGCAGCATCATGCAACATTTATCTATTGTGCCAAAACCTCATTTTTGGGTGACTAATTAATTAATAATTATGAACCTTTTAATTTAGTTTATCTTTAGTTAACCAAGACACTAAACATGGTTATCTCACTAGACATTCACATTGTGCTCCAATCTCCAAAAAGGGTAACCCTTCACACCTAATCTTTTTGTGGGGGAATATGTGCTCCTTCAACACATGGACAAAGTAGAGAGGTACAACAACATCAATGGTGATTTCTCATACAATTTGTGATTAAACTAATGCTAATCACATTTAACCACTTTATCTTTCTTTTGCTACAATCTTTCCATATTCTTCTTTGTCTTCACCAAATGTTAGTTGCATCATGGACTCATACAAAAATGTTTTTTTTTTTAACTTAAAAATAGACAATTTTATTTTTTTGTGGGAAAATTTATTTTATTATATTTTTTTTTGTTTGGCTTAGAAATATCTATAGTATGGTCAATTATTTTAGGCCATGCCTATTGGGCAATGGATGAAAACAAAAGGGGATGAATATTATAACTTATATTAACATTGGGACAAAATGGAAACAATTTAAAGATTTAAATAAAGGAATCTTCCATTCTAATAGTCCAATATTTTGAAGAACATGGTAAGAGGTGGTAATAGAAAATTACAAATTGATCAAATTTTGTAATGAAGATTTTTGTGAAGTGAAAGTGAATGAGAGAGAAGAAAGTGTAGAAACAAAGAGTGGGAAGGGGTGTCAGCAACCTCTGAAACAGCACAACTGGGGAGACCCAAAAAAGCAGAGAAAAAGTGCTTTGAGAAAACGCACTTTTCAGGTTTTCATGCCTTTAAAATATTAAACCTAATTTCAATTTCCAGCTATCAGCTTTTTTTTTAAAATAAAAACCATTAATTCATTCATATAATGACACAGTAAATTATAGTTTTAAACCATGATTTTGATCTTATTGCTTTGATGTTATTTTAGTATTCAAATTCTGAAAAGTTATCAATTTCAGTCCCATTTAAACTTTTTTATAATAAAATCCATTCTTTTTTTTTTCTCACCCACAAGATAAAATTAGATGAATAGAAACTAATTCTAATTCTCGAATGATAAAACTTATTAAATATAAAAAAATTAATTAATCAAAGTATGGAAATAAAAAATAAAAAATATGTAAAATTGATAATTAGATCAAAATTATATAATTTTTTTAGAATTTAGAGACTGAAATGATAAAATAGGTAATTTAAAAAAGACTAAGGTTATAATTTGATAAAAGTATTTATTTATTTTATCATATTGTAAATGTAAAGTATTTATTCGTATTATCAACGTTTAATCTATGTTAAAAATATGATTAACTAGTCATTTATAATATAGTATTCAATTTCAATAATAATTTTAATATATTATTAAATGTGGAATAATAGATGTTGTTTAAGAATAATTATGTGAAGATTATTTGCGTTGTTAACGAATAACATTGAAGGGGAGTTTGAGCTTACGATGGATCCGGAAACAGAGGATTGTGGCCAAGTTTGAATTTGAAAAGTCTTGATTAAACGAGGGAATCTGTGCCCACGCCAAGAAGGTTTATCCACGCGCTCAAACGTGCGTGTTTCTCATGCTGTACCCGACCCACGTGACAGACGTAACCCGATCATCAGAGTGGGACCCATACAAATTAATTGCATCCGTTGATTTTCTTCATATATCATTGCCACGTTGCACCGTCTCGTCAAGAAATAACAAAGAAAAAGAATATTAAAATTGATCATGAGAATTTTCAAAACTTTCAATGTTTTTTCAATAATTAAATTATTTAAAATATATTTAAGACACCCTAAAGTTAAGTAAACATTTTGTAATCTATAGTATATTTAGACAAGCTTATTCATAAGAATTTTTAAAAAAAATATTTTCTTATGAATTAAAATTATTTGAAACATTTTGTTCCAAAATTCATTTTAAAAAAAAAACTTGATGAAACATATTTCTAATAAAAAATCGTCTAAAAAATATTCTTTAGATTTTTTCTTAAACAAAAAAGTAATCTTAGAAGTCAAGTAAGAAACAAACAACTCACTCAGTAATCCTGGTTTGACCCATTTTGAAAAGTAAAGTTGATATATATTTTCTTTATTCGCTAGATGTTAATAATATTTATATCATAATTATTAACAAAACGTATTTTTTAAAAAAAGTGATTTTAAATACAATCTTATTTTTAATTTAACTTTTTATTACTTGATTATAAGAAATGGATTTGTTTATTTTTGTTTTTATTACTTGATTATAAGAAATGGATTTGTGTATTTTTGTCAAAAATATTAAAAAGGCCATGTGCAAAAATTAAAATTGAACCAAAGAAATACTAAATTAAGTTTTTGGTGTGTACCAAAAATTTTTTTGTAATGAAATAATGAAATTAATAATAAAAAAATTAAATAAATATCTTAGCATTAATCTGGCAAAACAAGTCTCATAAATGCACTTAGAAAAATATTATGGATACAACTGCAAGCTTTATGTCACTTCTGAACATAATGAGATGATAAACTTAGAGTGTGAGGAACAAAATTAAATAAAGTGATATAAATCATAGATAGTTGTAAAATTTAGGAAGATTACGTGAGATAAGTCACTTAATTTTGACAAAGGTTAAATTAAGTGTGATAAATCATAATTAAATAGTAACAAAATTTAATGAAGTGAGATAAAGCATATTATTAATCAAATCACTCTGTTTTGTTTAGGTAGGTGAAACAGTCTTTGTTGATTTTAGTTATGATAATAAAAATGATGATGCATGGCACACACACTGTGACACTATCTTACTTTCTCTCCACCCAAAAAGAAAAAATCTCTCTTTTTCACTTCCAAAGAAGAGAACACAGCAGCAATATCAGAGAACAAATGTTATGTCCAAACACACCACAAACTTTTGAACATGCACATTATTATTCTAAGGCAACTTCAGAACCCTAATCACACCTTTTCAAACTTCAACCAATCTGATGGTCAACACTGCATGTGCATGATAACTTCCATACAATGTGCACCACTGCTTCATTCTCATAAGAATTCTAATTATAATTACTAATTAGTGTTGCTTAAGTAAAGGATAAACTACATTAACACCCTTTATGTAAACTATCTTAGTTTAAAATTAATTTTAAGAAGAAAAAAAGAATAGTATGAGAAGTTATTAGTATTTATTATTTTATGTTCCCTCTTTTGTTTCTGACCTGTCCACTTCCCTGCACCTTTTGTCACTTCCACCACTACTTCTCTCTTTGGCCTCTTAGTATAGAGAAAAATAATGATAATAACACACAAAACCAGACACAAACACTGCTGTTACAGAATCTAGTAAAATAGTTTTCAGAAGTTAAAAACAATAACGATAACAGCTGAGTTTGGTTGAATCCGTAACCATTTTCATCTGAACATGGCTTGTTCAGTGCATCTCCTTCCACTCCTCTTCTCCCTCCTGCTTCTGCTCTTCAACCCAACATGTGTCTGTGGCAATGATGAGCTTAGAGCTCTGATGGACCTGAAATCCAGTTTGGATCCAGAGGGGCAGTTTCTGTCCTCATGGACCATGGATGGCAACCCCTGTGGTGGCTACTTTGAGGGTGTGGCTTGCAATGAGAAGGGTCAGGTGGCAAATGTTTCTCTGCAGGGGAAAGGCCTCTCTGGGAGGCTTTCACCAGCCATTGGAGGACTTAAGCACTTGACAGGACTCTACTTGCATTACAATTCTTTGTATGGGGAGATTCCAAGGGAAGTTGCAAACTTGACTGAGCTCAGTGACTTGTACCTGAATGTGAATCATTTTTCTGGTGAAATCCCACCTGAGATTGGCAAGATGGAGAATCTTCAAGGTATAATGATGCCATTTTTGGTCTGAAAATTGAAACTTTCAGTATTTCCCACCTTGATTTGGCTTCTTGTAGTCCTTTGTTAAAGGCTTTTCTTTTTGGGGCTTTTAAATGCTGGGTGGTTGCGGGTTTTACTGAAAGATTTGAGCTTTGTTTTGTTTATTTGCTGTGCCATTGAGTTTCTTTTTCTGTGATTGAAATTTTTATCCTTTTTTTTTTCTCCATCTAATGGTTGGTTCTCTTGCACTGTGATATTCCAAAATAGTTAATTCACGTGAAAGAAAAAAGAATGGTAGCTTTGAATGCTTTTGCACTATTAAGACTATTTTGAACAATCTGGTTTAATTGCTAGAGGTAGGTGTGAGCTAGAAAATTGAAGGGTAACAGCATTGTTAAACTCTTGTCCCAGTTTCTGAGATCCATTTAATGATTTTTTTTTTTCTGGAAATCTCTTAACCCTTTTTTCTGGATAAATGAAGGATTTATGTAATGCTACAACGCATTCAAAATTCTTGCATCTATCACTGTTCATAAAAAAAAAAATTCTAAACAGTGTGCTTATTTGTTCTTTTTACATGTCTTGCAGTTTTGCAGCTTTGTTATAATCAGTTAACAGGAAACATACCTACACAGCTTGGTGATTTGAAAAAGCTGAGTGTTCTTGCTCTTCAGTCAAACCAGTTGGCTGGAGCTATCCCTGCTGTTCTAGGCGATTTGGGAATGTTGACGAGGCTAGATTTGAGTTCCAATAGTCTCTTTGGTTCCATTCCCACTAAACTAGCCAATCTTCCTTCACTGCAAGTTCTGGATGTTCACAACAATACTCTCTCCGGGAACGTACCCACTGGTATAAAGATGCTATTTTTTTTGCTTCTGTCCATTTCTTTATTGATGTTTTTTGTAAAAAAATAAGCTTATTCTGCTTTCCTTGGTTTGATGAAGCTTTAAGGAGACTAGAGGGTGGATTTGTGTATGAACACAATGTGGGGTTATGTGGAGTTGGATTTTCATCCTTGAAAGCTTGCACTGCTTCAGATAATGCCAATCTCACTAGACCTGAACCTTATGGAGCAGGAGTTGGCAGTATCACTAGGGATATCCCAGAAACTGCTAATGTCAAGTCTCCTTGCAATACAACTCATTGCCAAAATCCATCAAAATCCAAACAAGCTACATCTATTACGGTTGGCATAGTTCTAGTAACAATTGCAGTATCAGCAATTGGTGTTTTGACCTTCACTATGTATCGGCGGCGGAAACAAAAGCTTGGAAGTGCCTTTGATATCTCTGAAGGACGACTAAGTACAGATAAAGCCAAGAGTATATACAGGAAAAATGGATCTCCTTTGGTTAGCCTTGAGTATGCTAATGGTTGGGACCCTTTGGCTGATAGCAGGAATTTCAATGGAGATAAGCAAGATGTGTTCCAGAGTTTCAGGTTCAACTTGGAAGAAGTGGAGTCAGCTACTCAGTATTTCTCAGAGTTGAATCTGTTGGGGAAGAGCAACTTCAGTGCAACATATAAAGGGGTGTTAAGAGATGGATCTGCTGTTGCTGTGAAGAGCATCAGTAAAACTAGTTGCAAATCAGATGAAGCTGAATTTTTGAAGGGATTGAACATTTTGACATCCCTTAGAAATGAACATTTAGTGAGGTTGAGAGGATTTTGTTGTTCAAGGGGACGAGGGGAATGCTTCCTGGTCTATGATTTTGTTCCTAATGGAAACCTGACACGCTACCTTGATGTGAAGGAAGGTGATGGAGAAGTTCTTGAATGGTCAACTAGAATTTCTATTGTGAAAGGGATTGCTAAAGGTTACTCTTCTATCCCAAAGTTTGATACTTCAACAATCAGCATCTATACTTCAACGATCAGCATCTTTAAAATATTCTAAGATATAAAGTATACTGTGTTTTGTGTTTTGAACTGGACACTTTACCAATACGTATAAGATAAGTGTCGTACGCTTATCAGTGTGTGATACCTCTCTTAAAACGGAGAGCATCACCTTTCTTGCTACCATTATTTATAGATGCTTCAACAGATTCCAACACCATCATATTATATTATATGCTTTAAATAAACTCATGCTTAGTTACAAGCCTGTAGACAAAAATTTTCTCTAACATTATTGTGATAGATTCGCATTTATTTTGATGAAGTGATCATTTAACTACTGAACACAATCACAAGTGACATATTCTCATGGTTTTCTATCTCCATGTGTATACTGAACAGAAACCTTGTTTTGTGAACCAGGTATAGCATATTTACATGCACACAAAGCAAACAAACCAGCCCTTGTGCACCAAAACATCTCAGCTGAGAAAGTGCTGATAGATAAGCGGTACAATCCAATGCTTTCAGATTCCGGCCTCTACAAGCTTCTCACCAATGACATTGTCTTCTCTGCACTAAAGGGTAGTGCAGCAAAGGGATACTTGGCTCCAGAATACACCACAACCGGGAGGTTCACAGAGAAAAGTGATGTATACGCATTTGGGGTGCTTCTTTTCCAGATCATCGCAGGGAAACAGAAGATCACAAGTGCAATGCGCCTTGCAGCAGAGTCCTTCACCTTCCAAGAATTTATTGACCCGAACTTGCGTGGCAAGTTCTTCGAATATGAGGCAGCTAAACTAGCAAGAATGGCTTTACTTTGCTCCCATGAGTCTCAGTTTGAGAGGCCAAGCATGGAAGCCATTGTTCAAGAACTGGGGAATTGTAGTAGCTGTCTTTGATTTGAACTTTACTTGCATTACTTTAACCATCAACACCACATCAGTTTTCTAGTAGTTTTCTAGTATTTGGCCACTGGCTCATGGTCATGGTGATGGTGGTGACCCTTTAAGGCATGGCATGTTTCTGTGTCCTTAACTTAGGACTAGCTTTTATGTGAATGAATGTGAATGCATTGGACTTTGGTTGTAGTTTTTTTTATCTCTATTTCTATTCATTTCACCCATTTATTTTCTCTAATAGTCTGTTATTCTGGTTTTTCCTTTTCTTTTGTGGTTAATGCCCTTTTGTTTTAATCACCTTTTTCCATGGACAAAAAGTGATAGCAATAATAGAAATGAACCTCATGAATGCAATGCATCAAGTTCCCTAGTGCTACAATACTTTATGCCCTATTAGCACTTTGTAAAGCTCTCCATTCCTTTTCTAGATTATGGATGCTGATTCGAGATTATTACTTTGTGGTTTCTTTTTGTGTTGCTTTTTAGTGCAAGGGCTTAGCCATTTCTTTACTCTAGCGTAGTATAGGGTGAAAATTCTTAAACTTAAAGTGAAGTGTTTGAAAAAATGATAAAAAATCAGTAATTTTTACAGAAACAAGTGTTTCTTTTATTAAACATGTTTTTGTGTTTTCAGCTTGTTTTTACTTGTTTTTTATGAGAAAGTTTGAACAAACATATCAAAAGAAATATATAAAAACTGTTTTTTCTATTAGAAAATGTGATTTTCTTGAAAGAGAAACTCAAACAAACTTATCCATAAATAGGATTTGAGGCTAGCATACCCTTGTGCTATTCTACTAATCAATTGGTTTGGTGTTAAGTTAAAGTAGACCTGTTCTGAAAAGTAGCAAATCACTTCAATTATTAAGTCTAGAAAGGTCTTGCATAGCATTTTGTAGAATTTGGATTCTCTGCTTGATTATGTTGTTTCTTTAATGTACTTTCAAAATATACTAATTTTGATATTTTAAAATATATTAATTTTTTTAATGTATCAAAAAATCATTATATTTTGAAGACACAGCAGAGGGATAACAAAAAATTCACCAGAGAATCTGGATTCCATATTTTGAATTGACTGCTTTTGTTAATTAAGATGCTCCAGCAAACAGTGAGGGCCATTGATGGGTGTTGGATCCAACTCACAAAACATGTTGTGAAGGCTTATAATTACATGTTTCTTTTTGGTACATGTGTAAATGTAACAATTGGTTTTTGAAGACCCCATGCAGGCAAAAGCATGTCTTGGTGAATTGTTGAATTCATGATTTACTAAGCACATTGGTAGATGAACATTTTTTTTTCTTTTTAACTGTTGGAGGCTTGTCTCATCTCAATGAACTATTATTATCTGACATCTTTTGGATGAAACTTGTAAGCTATCATTGACATGAATAATAAATAAACAGAATAACACAGCAGCAGGGTAAAGTAAAATGCAAATGTTATTCACCATGACTAGGTAAAATTTTATGTGCAATCAGTTTGTCTGATTATATGATTCTTAACACTGTTGGTGTTAATGCACAATTTTTATATTAATATAATAACAACTTAATATTCCCAAAGGACACTGAAATATAATATAAGGTTCCAAATTACATAATCTGAAATATAATATTTCATATGAATTTTATAATTTAAAACTATATTTCATGTCATCCAAAATCATATTCTAGTTTACTTGATTAGGAGTATAGTTTTAAATTGATTACGAAGTGTTTTGATAGGAAGGAGCACACGTATCAATTTTTATAGTTTGGGAGTGTGAGAATAAAGTATGGGGTGCACAAAGAAAATGTCTTCAATGATTTTACCACTTCTCCTTTGGGATCCGTGATCCTCATCATGTTATCCAACTGACACTTTCTTCCTGCACCTCCATAATAAAATTTTTAAGGCACTATCCTCTACTTTTCCTTCCTGACTTTCGGATTGACCTAATCCGAAATGGTATTTTTGTTTTCGTTCTTGACTTTTGGAATTAGTTCAATTCAAAATATATAGTTGCTTTGCTTTTAGTCTTCCCGATTGGTCCAGTCTAAAACTAACAATAACTTTCAGATTAAAAAATGGAGATTCAATTTAAAATACAAAATATATGGCTGAATTATATAATCCAAAACAATTTTTATTTTAGATTCTAAATTATAAAATCCAGAACATATATTTTATTCCAGATTAGTCCAATCTGAAACATAAAGTACATTAGAGATCCTACAGTTCGAAAATCAATGAATATAATTTATATTCCGGATTATGACTCTCCTCTTATTTTATTTTTATAAAGCCCTTTTCTGTCTTTTCACCAAGATTATTTTGGATATTTCTTAAAGTACGGAGGTGCACTATAATATTATTATGGAGTTGCACTAAGAATGCGTCTATCCAACTAGCGGACAAGCGTACTAAATTCCCACAATTATACGACTGATTCTTCCACACCTCATGGTGACTTACTGTATTTCCATAATTTTAATATATTCCTATTTTAGTTTTGAAAAAAAGACGAAAATAGTTTTCATTTATGATAATTGCTATTCAATTTTTTTTCACTTTTCGAGTTGTACAAACAAACAGCAATACAATTAAAAAATAAATACATTGTAGATTGTACAACCAGGAATTATATTTTCTGCATCTTTTACATTGCGAGTTGTACAACCCGTAATATAAAACTTTTTTTAAATACATTATGAGTTGTACAAACCGTAATACAAAATTTTTTTAAAATACATTGCGGACTGTACAACCCGTAATGTATTTAAAAAGTAATTTATATTGTAAGTTGACAAACTTGCTCTTATGGTATAATAGTAGTTATCATGATAGTCTTATTTCATTAGAATATTTTGTTAAGCATTCTTAATACATTTTTTTCCCACTATATGACTTGAACTGCACATCTTATTCAATGAAATGAGACCCAGTTTTTACCAATGTAATGATAGAATGTAAAGTGATTTATTATTTATCTAATTTAAATAATTTTTAAGATTAAATGTTTTAAACTAATAAAAATCTACTATTGCTTTATTTGAAATTTGTTTTCCAAATTTCTGAGATGAAAATTATTTCATAAAATATTATAATTGATTTCATTTAATGTTTTTTAATTGATAATGGAGCCAATCTGATTAATTTTATGTACTTCTTCTGCTTGAAATTATCAATCAGTTTAACTAATGCATATATTTTAAAAAAATAATTAATTATACTATTATTACGACAGAGCATTTTTATGCTCAAAATTATTTATTAAAAGAGACAGGTATATGAATGAAGAAACACTTAAGTGATAGTAACAAGTAAGATTAAATTAAGCTTTGAAACTAAAAAATATATACATGAAAAAGAATTGTAAGAGTTCAAGTTTAATTAAACATGGCTAAAAGTATCATCATATATAAATTTATTTGAACAAATAGTTTATCAAATATTATAGTTTAATAAACTAATTTATCAACTTTCACAGCAAATCCATTGTTCAACATTTAGCAATTATGGCTACTACTCCATGAAAAGTAGCACAAAGTTTGAACCAAAACAGTTGCTTCCACCAATATACCAATGCTCCTCAACAAACCCTTTTCTTAAAGTGATGGACACAAACTAGCTATATATATAGCATTGTATATTGAGTAGGACAAAACAAAAGCAATGTTCTGCTATGCACAGAATTCTGAAAACATATCACCTTATTCATTAAACTCAACTCACCAATCTTATTTTTCTCTACAAGTACAAAAAAATCTCAATGAACCAAATCAAGTGTACATCACTTGTGAGGATTAGATATTATTGAATGACTTCCAATAACAAGACATAGCATTATACTATAAACTAGGTGAACCATCTCTTTTTGTATTATAAGATTATCAGTCGATCAATTTAATCTATAATTATATTATAGGTTGACTAACTTTGTAAGTTAATAATATAGCTTAAAAAACTGATTCAGATTTAACATTTTGACATATACAAGAAATCTTGATCACTAATAACAAACATGAAATTAAAAAGATTTTTTTTTTTATCTGCCAAGATATCAATTTAATCACAGATTTTTATAGTTATCAAAATGTCAAGGTCTCGATTGATGATTGTTAAATTACAAAATAATCAATCGATGAACCTAATAATATAATTATAAATTGAATTGGGTCATATATCAGTATATATGTATAAAAATCTTTTGGTATGCAATACTATGGACCTCCAAGTTTCACCAATTTGTGATTTAATTTATGCTGCAGCACCACAGATAGTGCATGGATGAGACAAGACCTTGCAGGATCACATGCATAGCCATTCACTAAACAAGGAGCCACCAATGTTGTTGGGTGTTAATTAGATTTTTTGTGAGTAATTTATTGCACTGTGGTCTCATGGCTCTGATAACATGGCACACCTATCCATGCATGCAACATGCATTACATAAAGGTTGTGGTTGTAAATGCAGAAACAAAAAACACACGTCCCATGTTAGGTAGGAACCCCCATAATAAGGTTGTTTTAGCGCAAAACATTGAGCTTAAGATATGCAGTGCTTAATTATTGTGTGCACAGCCTGTTATGTGTAGCTTGATGTTAGATTTTGTCTTGCGTGGTTTTCTTTCTTGATCACTTAGCTATAACGCAAATCATCCTTTTGACGGTGTTTTTCATGTGTTAAAATTCAGTCAACATTTAATGTGTTTAGCATAAACATTCAAACGTAAGTAGTAGATGAGACGTGTGTTTTGAATATCTCACATAATTTAAATGATTAAATTATAATATATATTAAATAGATTTTGTGAAGTTAAATTAAATATAATTTTATTTTTTAATTTTGTTGACTATTAAAATGGACTTAGTGAATAATAATAAATGCTTATTTTATTTTAATTAAGTGTTAAGGATTGTAAATCGTTTGATTTTAAAACTTCTTAAACAAGTAAATATTTGATCTAGAGTTTATCTGATATATTTATATATTATGGATAGTTAGATCTCTTAAATCTCTAATTTTAGGAATATCCTTGAGTATTGTCGAACATTGTGAGTTCTAACAATGATAAATTAGAATTTTCAATTTTTTAGTCGAATAATTTTGTTATTTTGGAGAAGTTGAAAGGGGAGGGAATGAAGTTCAATTCCGAATGAGTTACTGAAATATTTATCTATTCACAATTGCTAATTTGTAGAAATTTATTTTACAGAACCCAATCCAGTGAGTTTATTAAACTCATAAATATAAGAAATTAAGCACTACAAGAAAATAACTATTTACAGACTAATTTTTAGCTATCAAATTAAATGATTACTAATTGTGACTAAAATAGTTACCAAATTAAAATTTGATTGCTAAATAACTATAAAATAGAAGTGATTATTGAATTTAGTAACCAATTAAGTTAAGATAATTGGTATCTAACATTAACTATCAAGGTTTTAGTGACCTATGCTATTAGATTCTAAATTAGTATCTAATTAAGTTAGAGACTAATTTAGAATTAATGATATTGGTCACTAAAATCTTGGTAGCTAATGGTAGATACCAATTATCTTGACTTAATTAGTCACTAAATTCAATTATTACTTCTATTTTTGTAGTTATTTAGTAACCAAAATCTAATTTAATAACTATTTTGGTCACAATTAGCAACCATTTCATTTGATAGCTAAATATTGGTTTCTAAATAACTTTTTTCTTGTAGTGAAGAGATTTACATTCATAGTTTTCACAAAAGTTATTTTGGTCTACATTTTCTTTATCATATCCAATAATTAAAAAAAATGGAGTTATTTAACATTTAAATTCAAATAATGTTATTGATTAACTATTAAAAATGTTGAATATATAGCCGATACAATTATGTTTGAGAAAAAAATTAATAAAATCAAATATATCAACTTAGGTATAACTTAATTCAATCCTTATTTAATTTATTTTTAAAATTTATTAAACTTCATAGTGAACTACCATTAATTTTAAATTTTATATTTAGTATTTATTTATGTTACTTTTAATTAAATAATATTAATGTATTTTATTTTGAATATTTATTTAAGTTTTTTTTAATGATAGTTATTTAAGTTAGTATTGATATAATTTGATTCTAATATAATTTATTTTTAATATTTATTTAAGTTTGCTTGTTTAAATATTTGTATTTATATTTATTTAAATTTGAATTGATTAGATGTTATTTTTATTTATTTAATGTTTATTAAAAATAATGCCAATTCAATTGATTTTTTCGTCTTATCACTACAAAGAAAACAAAAATTACCGACGAGACAAATTTGTCAGAAATACTCAAAATCTGCCAGTAGATTGATTGTATGTAAATTTATCGACAGATTTAGAATAAATTTATCGGTAATTATCGACAGACTCAAAAATCTGTTGATAAAATTATTTATAATAATATTTTACCGACGGAGAAAGTTTCATCAATAAAATTTCATGTAATCTAACTTTTTCTTATAATGTATATTTTTAATATTTATTGAAATTTGACATTATTCTGACTTATGTTTAAGTTAAAATAAATACTATGTATAAGTTTTAATTTAAAAGTTCAGAGTTAAACATGAAAAGTATCATTGTGATTTGTGAAACTTATTTTCCTCCGTTGAAAAAGATTAGGATTTACTTTTTACTTTTCTACATAAATATTTTTATACTCTAAACTTCCTCATCCACTCCTTTCTCTAGATATGTATAATGTCTCAATGTGTTCCAACTCATTCTTATGTATAGTATTAACTTAATCAACCCTACTTAAAGTTAATATTCAAAAGTCAACACTAATCAATTAATTAATCAACTACTCAATTAATTAATCAATTAGTCAATAATTAATCCATCAATTAATCAATTTAATAACATTCATTATCATTTTAGAATCTATTTATGAGTAATACTAAACTCCTTAAGTAAAGTCTCGATTTCTGTAAATAAAATGAAAAACATAATTAAGAACAAAAAGATTTCGTAAAAATGACGAGTTTGATAAAGTTTTTTTTTGTATAAATATTATTAATATTTGAAAATTCATAGATGTTAATAGACAAAATGAGAAGGTCCACGTTAGGGAGGGTAGGAACCCTATGACATAGTTAGAGGCTATAATGGCGCGAAACAGTGACCTTAAGGTACTCTAATTCTTGTGTGCACAGCCTGTTTTCTGTACCTCCTGCTTCTCACTGTCTTCGCTTCTTTCACATGCATCATGCTCTGTGCCTTTAGCTTTCACCAATCAAAATCTGCAACTCAATTAATTAATGCACAACTTTTCTCATTCATACCAGGGTTCAATAATGCCTGGGGTGGCACAGAACTTCAATTCTCAATTTGAGTCAATAAACTTTTGGTTTTATTCAGCAAATAAAATTCCCAATTTGAGTGAATAATTTTTGGTTTTATTTAAGTAGTGACATAAATTTAAAAAAATCAATTATTAAGTATTTAAGTGTTAGTCATGTTAAATAAAAATAAAAAAATTAAATATTATTGAAAAAAATTTATACGTCATAAAATGAGGAACTAGACTTATATTTAGATTCAAAGTATATTTGTATGTGACTATAAAAATAAATTATTATACTACTTGATAGAAAAATTTGAAGAAAAAAAATAGAAAAGATCATACAAGAATAAAACAAAAATCAAATTCTTTAATGTTGTTCAACTTTTTAATTTTTAATGAACGGACCATAGAAACCTTTTCTAAAAATTTAAGTTGCTTAAATTTGTGTGAGAGCTTTTCCTAAAATATGTTTGATGCAACTTCTTGAACAGGAAATAAAAATTAAAAAATTGGGTCAAATTCCCTAGTAAACCTTTTTATCTTTTTCAAATATTATTTATTGGTATTTGCCATCAAACTAATAAGAGCTTTGGTTTTATAAGATTTACATTTATTTTTTATGACTTAGAATGTCTGCTAGAAAACTTCGGGTATAGCTTCTTTGTCTTGGTGTGCTCCTGTCACCTGCTACAAAGAGGACATGAACAATATATTTTGAGAAGGAGAATGGTTGAGTTTTGATCTCTCTTCATCAGAATTACTTATGCAAGACAACAAAATTTGCAAACCAACTTTTGTAATAACAGTAGTAATATTATAATATATCTATAATTTGCTATATACATTTGAAGTAGGAGCAAGACCAACTCCTCTAGTTCCTTTTAATTGCAAAATTTAACCACTCCATTTTCCCTAGAAACTAGTGGAAAAGTAGCATGGTAGCTTGAATCAACCACTTAACCACATGATTAAGCTTGAATCACTTTTCCCTGTGGAACTCTGATCTTGTACACATGCTCTTCACCAGTGCATTTATCTACCTTAACAATCCAACGACTGCTTCTGCTCTTACTCACTCCAGATCCATGTTTTGGACTTGTAGCACTTGCTCCAAATCTTGCCACCAGAAGCCCTTTTCCTATAGGCAACAACTGAGTCTTTGATCCACAAGACCACCAAGACCCTCCACAGCTAAGTGCATTGCAGCCAACAACCACTGCACCATTTTGCATGCCACCATCTTGGATTGCCTTAACAATCTCTAGATGGCTCACAAGGTTGCAATCAATGAGCACAAAATCTGCTTGGCTTAACAACAGTACTTCCTGTTGAGCCTCTCCAACCACAAATTGGACTTCACTGGCATTCACTCCAAGGACCCTTTTGGAGGCCTTTAATTCATCATGGCTAGAGACAATGCAAACCACATGGCCACCAGTTTGATGTGCTGCAGTGACTAATGCTAGTGTGGTGGAGTCTGCTGCACCAGCACATGCCACAACCATTAGTTGTGCATTGTTGCCTGCAGCTAGTGCTGATATGAACTCTGCAACAGCTGGCTCTTTGGCCTCTTGACCCTGTTGAAAAAAATAACCATAAATCAGATCAAAACCTAGATGTACTTAAAGATTTGCATTAAGGATGAATACATTAAAACCAGAGATTGTATCTGTGGAAAAATTTTGGTTAAGGGATTAGGCCATGAAGAGAATATACTAACCATTTTCAATGTGTTGAGGTAGGCCTTTGTGGCATTTTCTGCAGACCAGCAAGCCATGGCTTTATGCAAAGATGTTATATATATAACTCCTTTTTGGGATTCTCTAAGCCTTTTCTTGGAAGAAATGAAAGAGGGTATTCAAAGCTTTGATCTTTGATGAAAATGTTGTGTTGCTTGGATTTGATTTAGAGGTTATATATACATAGAAGCTAACATGGGATCTGGTTGGACACATGTGGTGGGGCATAGTCAAAAACGTGTAATATTTCAAAATATGTGTGACAGTGGAATTCAATATAATACAAAACAACCAAATTATCTTCTTATTTGATCATGAATTCTAAAAGAATTTTTTTTTATTTGTGATATTTTCATGTGGAAATATATGTCATACAAATACAAAGTATTCGTATATAGTGATGGATTTGATCAATCTTTATGTTGACCAAATGGAATATAAGTGAGGTTCCTGGATATAGACATCACACAAAATCACAACATTCAATGATTAAAACTATTTATAAAAACTTAACCAATTCCACTAACTCCAGCTCAGAATAAAGGACAATATCGTTTTGGAGTTTATCCAATTGTAGGAAATATGCGAGTAATTTCCAAAATTTAGATTTTCTTCATGGGCAATTAGGTAATTTAAAAATTAACCAAATTGGCATAAGCTCAAAGTTTTTCTTAAACTCAAATTCTCATCAAACTAAGCTATTAATAAACTCACTAATCTTTGATTTAGGTACACGTAATGAGATCTCTTGGTTACAAAATCAATATATTAGTTGAAATATAAACTATAATTCAAAATGGGGCTAATTTATCTTCTTTTATGAATTGAACTCTAGTGTATTTAGAAGTTGAGGAGGAAGAAGAAAAAAAGTATTGAAAATCCTTTGATTGCCTCAATCTCAACCTTAAATTATATGCCAATTCCAAATCACGCTAAAATTTCTAAAGCTTATGTTAAACCTAAATCCCATGCGTGCATGTCTCCTTAACTGGAAAAGGATGGAGAAAAAATCACAGTAAGATGCGTTCCAAAAACGGTGGTATGTTAGTGTTATCACGAAATTCCATGTATTAAGATTCAGTAAGAGAGTAGTGTGATTTTAAGTTTAAGTGATAGTGAAGAGGGAAGAGGAAAAACGGGAGAAGAAGTAAAATACGAAGTAAAGTTTCTGATGATTTTAGTTTTGAAAGAAAAGATAAAACAAAGATTTCTGAGGTGTTAACAGAAAACATTAATTTCTCTGTCAAATTGTAATACTTTATATGTTAAATTATCAAATAAAAAAGTGTTACAGCTTAATTATTAACTATAACTTTTACCTTATCATGAATTTAGTCATACAAGTTTTTTTTTTTATCGCTTTTTAAACTAATTTAAGTTGAGCTTTTATCGTCTATTTTTTTAATTAATTATTTAAAATATTTGATTCATTTTTATAATAATTTTAATAAATTATTATTAATTTTGGCAGAGTTGTTAGATCTGTCTTTTTTTTTAAACTGAGAATAACTAACTATATTAGACTTCTATTATTTACGACTCATTTTGTATGAATATAAAAAAAATTTATTTAAAAAAAATAAAACTTGGTTTTAAAATTAAAATTTAAATAAAAATTAAATTTTATTATCACTTGTGAACTTTATTTAATAACACATGAAATCAAATATTTATAATTTATCGTAAAAGAAAGTTTGTTCTCTTACATCCACTAAACTTAATATTATTTTTTCTTATTTTATTATTCTCACTTATGGAATCTTATAAGTATTAAAAGAGCTTTCAACGAATCTTTTATTTAACAATTTTTTTCTAAAGGAATGTTTATTTAAGCTATTTATTGTGCTTAAGTATTTTTAATTTATAACCTTTTTTTAAATATTTTACATTTATATTTTGTTATTTAACAACTTGTTACGAGTAAGATTCAAAACGTCCTTATAACTTTAAATATTAAAAAAAAATAATTAAATCTTTTAAAATTGATTTAAAATGAAATTTATATTCCCTTATATAATATGAATCAGTTTTATTTATAGTCATTATGTCTCATACTGAAATTATCTAATCCATGTTTGAAATTAGATATTTAAAATTAATTTGATAACTATTGAGTAGTGAGTGAGTTAATGATAAACTTTAATAATATTTGATAGATTTATCATATCATTTTATCAAATTTTTATCTAATCAAATTATATAATCTATCACACGATTAGACGATCTTAACATAAAAAAATACATTATAAATTTAATATAAAAAACCAATTCATAATATATAACTAAATATTAATCTATTTTACAAGTTAATTTTATAATATTGAATTAACCTTAAATCTATCCTCTAAAAAAAAAAAGAGATATTTTAATCTATATATAAAAACAATCAAACCAGATAAAAAATTACAGCTACCAGAAATAAGACCGACTAGGTATTATATGCTCTGCTTAGATAAGGTTCAGACTGTGACAGGGATCCCTTGTTTCCTGCACTACTCACAGTTCACAGGTTTCGTTATTTTGTTCTATTCAAACCCATCCATTATCACAGCAACCCCATTTCTTGCACCAGATTACTCTCACAGATACACTGAACAAATACTCTGCACACTGCAACTGCAAATTGAAATGTGTTACCCATTATTCAATTTTATTAACTTACTTTCAAACAACAAGAAATAGAAAATAACCATATCACAGAACAATAATAAAAAATTATAATTCAAACTACCAAACACAGTATCTGTAAAATATTCTTCCATTGTGGCTGTAATGTCATATCTGTGGAAGGACAACTACGAAACTAAGAGTATTAAAAAAATTATTTAAAAATATAAATACATTTAATGAATATTATTAAATATCTTTGAAAATCACGTGAAATTTAATCAATTAATCATTTGCTACTATTAATTTAATTAATTTTTGAAGACAAATTAATGAGTAAACATGTGGGAATGAATAATTATATTCAGTGTGCACGCACACCAAATCATGGTGAGCCGTAGCATGCACAGTGGTTTTATTGTACGGATTATGTGTATATTATGCACATGCACAAAACGACAAACTGAATATGTGAAAATATTTTAAAGATTTTTTAAATACATTTGTATTATTGATTAAAATGTATAAACTTTAGTGAATATTACGTTTTAATTATTCACATCTCTCACGTTAAAATAAAAAAACAAATCCAAATCTTTTAGAATATATATAATTGATGTTGTCAAGTTGTCCTTATCATTTCGATGCATAAAAAACTATATATTCACTTTGGAAATAAATACCTAGTTTGATACTCCAAGATTTTTTTATTTTATTTCGTACATGTTTATAATTATTTTTAGTTTAGGACATGAATGTAATGAACCATGGTTTTTTATTTTTTACTCTGTAGAATCTAAGATTTTCAAATTGTGCACATGTTTTAATGAATAATTTATAATTGAGAGTAAGTTTGACTCACATATTAATTATGCTCAATAATGCAAAATTAATTGAGTTTGGTATTGAATTAGCAATCAATCACTGCACGGAAAATAATACGATTAAGAAGATTCACTAAATTCTGATAAACTAATTCATAATTTCGTTAAAAAAGTTTTGTTGTATGTGATATTATTTTACACAAAGCACTATTGGATTCTCCATTCACTTATGCACCAAGCTCCAGTGCCAATTGATTTTTTTTAAATTAATTTATGCATATATTCATTTTAGTATATGAAATAAATTTATTTTATTTTCTTTTATTTCTTCAGTTAAAAATGCTAATAAAGTTTATCTAACCATGGAAAACTATTCAAGTTAATTGTATTAACAGTTTTTAAAAAGTTACATTTTAAATAATATTTATAAATTATGTTATCAAATTTGCTTGCTCCAACGAATGTAAATTTTATTTTATAAATTAATTTATAGAATTTAGTTAAGTTTGAATTTGTATTTTAATTAGTATACATGTATGTTTGAACAATTTTTTTATAAAGATTTTTGGGAAAGAAAAAATAAAAAAATTAAATTAATTTTTTTATATAAGTTAAAGTTAAATTCAAGAGTTTAATTCTTGAAAGAATTTCTACCAATTAATTCTTGAATTTACTAAAAGTGAAATTTGTTGAATATATCGTGTTATGGGCTTCAAATTTTTTACTTTGTGAATGTATTAGACATCCTTAAAGTGACTCTGTAAAACTTTTTTCCTTTTATTTCTACAGACAATTGAAATCATTAATCTTCAGTTTCCATACAGAGTTTTCAGAAGATAATTGTTTTTTATGAAGAATCTGAAATATTTTAGGATAAAATATGTCATTTGAATGGAGATATTGTTCAAAAATAATTTTTTTAGAAATGTATGAAAGTAATTTTATTATTTAAAATTAGAGAACTCTATACTTCCACGAATTTAATTTTTTTTTTATACTTTCTTTTGTCTGAAATCAATGTTTCTTTGTTGGTGTATCTGAGGGAAAAATGTCATTGGCTCAAAAACTATTGTTTTTTTTATTGATGTAAGTGAATGATTATTTTAAGTTAAAGTTGATGGTGATTATTTTTTTTCTCATCGTCTTCAAAGTTATTTTATTTGTTGATATATTCTCAATTAAGTTTTTTTTATCAATATCAACAAATATTATTTTTAATTAATGTGATTCAGGAATATTTTTTATTTGATTGGAACAAAGATCAACATTGTTGTTTCACTAAAGTTGATGAAAAAATTTCTGAACCAACATTAGACAAATTATTTTTAAGAGAATGCTAACTAAAATTTTTCATGGATACCAGTGAGACTACCATTTCATTAATGCAAGTTAAAGTTTCTTAATTAACATTGCTATGAATTGCTTTCTACCTAATATTGTTAAGATTATTAATACTGTTAATGTGTAAACTATAACTATTTTTCAGTTGCTACTACTTTTTTCACACTATTTTTCGATAGATTTCAAGAAGATTTTTTTCACTGACATCTGTAGTGTCTATTTTTTTATCTATATATATCTACATAGTTTAAGTGGTAACTTTATTCAAATAAAAAATTATCTTATCCAAATACAAAATCTGAAAAGTTAAACCATTTTAAAAACAAAAAATAATTCAAATTCAATATTTAAATTTTTGAAAAAATATAAAAATTTCTATCAATAACAATAATAATAATAATATTATTATTATTGTGTTTGTTTTTAAAGAGAATCTACACACTTATATCTATCTTCTCTATTAAACAAAAGGAGAAGACACAGTTGAAAACAAATTTATTATATAGTTGTGAAACCCTAGAGACGTGCCTACACCAACATCAACACCAAACAAACAAACGCAGTCTACTCAAAGGGTTGCATAATTGTTGGAGACTGAACTTAGCTGGCTATGCTACATTAACAACTCCCTTTGATTCTTTCTGCTCCAATAAACCTCAACACAGATCCAGATCACATCACCTTGCTTCCCCTACCAAGAACATTGTTAACAATCACCACCCCTTCAATCAATTTTCTGTCCAATGGTCTCTAAGCAACCCCATTTCTGTTCTTGCTCGGGAAGATAATAATGCAATTCATTAATTGGTGGACTTCTAGGGAAGTGTTGAATCCAATTAGCTTTATCTCTTTTCTTCTACCAAATAATAGTTATATAATTGATATAATAAGATTTATTCATAAACTTTACTTATTACTCATCTTAACTATAAAACTTAGTTAATAATGAATGATTATTGAAGATTATGTGTTCTAACATAAGTGGATTTTAAACCTAACTCAATCATATAAAATCGGCTTATAAGGCGAGTATTATCTCTACTTATATATTATAAATTGATCTTATCTCTAGTCGATGTGAGATCTCCAACACACTCCTCTTATATTGAGACTACTCAACTCGTGCGCAGAGACTACATATTTGTGTAATCTTCGCTAGGATAGACTCTAATACCAAATTAAGAAGTGAATTTAAGTCTAATTCAATCTTATAAAACCAACTTGTAAAGTAAGGTGTGCACTCATTTATATATTATGAATTAATCTTATCTCTAGTTGATGTGTGATCTCTTACATATTCATTAGCGATAATATATATATATATATATATATATATATATATATATATATAAATGGAAACAATTATTGCTTCATAAATTGATTTTGGGAGAATGAATTAAATTTAATTTAATTTTTTAAATATGGTATATTAAAGTTTATTCTAACTAGGTTTACTGAGTTTATTATATCATTTATCATTGGAAAAATATCAAACCACTCATTAATATCTAATTAATTTTATGCTCAAAATGTATTGATAAGTATATTTTGTGAGAATGAATTAGAATTAGGTTCTTTTTAAATAATAGTTATAACCTTTGATGAAATGTTGTTGGATACCTATATTGACTATATATAAAACCTTTTGATAGTTTATAATATAAGTTGGTGTAAATCTTACTTTACAAGTCGGTTTTGTAAGTTTGAGCCTATTCTAACAAAGTTCTTGACGTTATCGAATCATCCACTATCATACCGCTATCGGACCAACCTTAAATATATAGTCTCAAGTACAAGTTGAGTTTAAGAGTCTCAGTGTGAGAAGTGTAGGTTAGAGATCCTACATATTTTGAAAAGTTGATTTAAACTTCAAATCTACTTCTTCACATTAATTAATTTTCTTCATTCACATTATTATTTTTTCTAAATTTAACTTCAAAAAATCTTGTCGCATTTCTTACAAATTCATGTTGATTAGGAAAATCTAATAAATAGATATACAACAAATTATGTTATATGATACAGAAATAAACAAGTTATGGGACTATAGATTCTGGTAGATGGCTTTTGAGAGCATCCATGGAGATGGAGGACACAAGATTGTATGGATCTACATACCTCATTTATAAGCTTTGTAAGTTCTACTTTATGAATATATATATATATATATATATATATATATATATATATATATATATATATATATATATATAAATGAAGGGAACAAATAATTATGGTGTTTGAAAATAATAGGTAAGGAATGATAGAGTGTATGAAATAGAATTAATGATGGTGTTTATATAGCACCACCAAAAAGTAGATAATGCATATGGTGTACATGAATGTAGGTACATTACCACACGTGAAAAATATGCATGTATCTCTTTTGACTGTGGCACAAAGAATCAGGAAAAAGTGTGTCTGCATGGGACTACATTTATATGAAGTTAATTTTTATTGCTTTATGAAATTATGGCTTGTAATTATCTACTCTTAATAATCAATATTTATTTGTATTTTTTATAAGCATAAGTATAGATATTAAAATCAACGTAGAGTTTCTTTTTTAGCTCAAAAGGAGCTTCTATTTGATATGCATTCAATAAGGTTAGGATATATTGAATTTACATTTATTCTTTGTTCTTAAACATATATTATATTATTTATTTTTAATTTACATATTTTTAAACAAATTGGGCTAATGTGTGTGCGTATTTATATTTATATATATATATATATATATATATTTATATATATATTATCAGTTAACTTACATTTTTTTTATCAGATATCACTTTAACTACCATATTTTTACTTTTGTTACATTTTTTTTAAAGTTTAGATTGGTTATAGCATATTACACTTTTAGAAACTTGATTATCATTCTTAGTTTTTGAAATCTATATAATAATTTTGTACAATTAACATAATACCTTTTTTTTTTATTTCATTACGACAATTTATACACTTGCTATATATATATATATGTGTGTGTGTGTCACGGTACTGTATCCCCTATAATTTTAAAATAATTATTTGTCTCTCTTATATTTTTAATAAAATGATACTAACATTTTTTTTATAGTTTTTTAAATAAACATTTACATTTCTCATGTTTTTAATAAATGATATTTACTTTCCTATATTTTAATAAAATGATACTCATTTCTTTTATGTTATTCAGGAAAAAATATTTTTTATAAAAATGATTTTAATTTTTACTTTTACAAATTTAATTTTTAAGTTTTAATCAATAGGATATTTTTAAATAAATTCATAAAATGAATTTTATTTTATTAATAATATAATGTATATAATTAATTTCATTTATTAAAACATAAAAAGTAGTATTGTCTATTTAATATTAAAATATATGTAATTAAAAACATAAAAAAATATTTATTAAATTAGAAAAGCCTATTATATGAAAGAAATACGCTGATATATCTTGAGTGTATAGGTCCTAATAAAAAAAATTAAAAAACAAAAATGATAGAATAGTGTAAAAGGAACCAAGAGGAAAAAATGAAATATAGAATACAAATATATTATTTATTTTTTTACTTGTGTATTTTATAAACCTGTATAGGTCTAAAATAATGATAAATGACTTCTCAATAGCCAATAGTATTGAAAGAAATTGCAATTAAGATTGCACAGATGATTTTTCTTATCTTTGGCTGCTAAGTAATTAATTATCTTAGACTCTGACTGTTTCGAACTCAGCAGTGTAATTCTTTTTTAAAGAATATATAAATAACTGGTAAGAGCTTTTATGGATAGGTTAATTCAATATAATTAATCTTATTAGAATTAGTCAATCCTAATGATGTGGTAAACATCATTTTAATCCTTTAACAATAATTATATCTATTTATAACTGGTTATGGACACAGTTTCTTCTAAGTGATTCTTTTTTCCTGTCCAATATGACAGTGGACTTGGTCAAAGTAATTGAAGAATCAAAATTTCAGAAAAAATATCTATAATCGTGTATTATTTATTAATAATTCACAACTACATCTAATTTTACTAATACTTTGTTAGTTTTAGGAAAAAAAACATTAAAACAATTTATCAATAATAAATTATATTAAGTCCCCTATCATATAAAATTAAACTAAACTAAAATAAAATAAATAAGGTTTGCATCTTATCTTATAACTATACATTAATTTTAATTTTGAATTCATGTATTTTTCTTGTCTATCTAACTTTTGAATATTTTGTTTTGCCTTTATAATTACTTATTCTCACACAAAAATTCTTAAGGGAAAGTATGATAAATAATAAAAATAAAACACTTAAAAATTAAATAATTTTTTTCAACAGTATATTTGCAAAAAAAAATATATTAAAAGAAAACTTGTAGCGAAAAAAATGCTATTACTACACAAAATATATATTCATAATAATACTAAAATTTAGAAAAATAAAATAAAAACACATACATATATACGAATAACCACAACATATAGTTGTGCGAAAAAAAAAGTTTCCTGGTGATTGAGAAGCTCAAAATAAAGAAGATAAAAATAGCTATCAAATTATAGTAAGAAAAATAAATATTAAGTATTAGATCTTATAACAAATAATCAAATATAATAATTTGAGTTATAAAAGTAAATAACCGTTTGAGTAATCACATGACAATACAATTGTGTGCCCATCAATGTGTATATAATTACATGATTCATATTCAAATCTCCTTTTTTTTTTGTTTAGTTTTAACATGTTCTTTTATTCATTTTATTGTGTTAAATACTAAAAAAATGTCGTTTAAATTGTAGATTACTGTGTTGTGACTTTATTTCTTTTAGTATGAAATAGCAAAAAACACTAAGATACCACTGGTGTAACATCTAACATTTAGTTTTTTTTTTT
>Ga0209700_102409_pt1 | contig 37937 bp, 14 predicted proteins | sample SiratroredBW_FD_187528 | JGI IMG/M metagenome (GOLD analysis project Ga0209700, IMG submission 187528) | Root nodule microbial communities of legume samples collected from California, USA - Siratro red BW (SPAdes) (version 2) | ecosystem: Host-associated > Plants > Roots > Nodule | place: USA...
GATGAGACACACAAATTGGGGTAGTATGACAGGTGCAGATCTCGGGGTCTATTCAATGCACGAGTCTTCCGGAAGTAGATCGAGTCTGTCTATATTATATGATGTCTTGAGTTGAATGATAGATGTTATTAATTGATTGTTATGTGTTAAATGATGTATACTTGTGATTATTTGAGATTAATTGAGATATTTTGAATTACTAGCTTACCTTTTCTTGTTTGTGGTGTGTGTTTGTTTCTACTGCGATGATCGTGTTATACACGGGAGCAGGTAATATTGCAGATGGTACTGTGGAAGATAGTCTTGAATGAGCCAGTTGCAGCCTTAAAAGCTTTTTGAAAAACAAAAATCTTATTTTGTTTATATGTATATATGTGTAAATGTAATTAGTTATGTTTTAATTTCCTATGAAGAAGGAAATCTTTTGAAATACAATATTAGTGAATGGTCGATATAAATATCTTTATTATACATTATGTTTTAACTACTGTTTTGGATAGATTAGATGTTGATAATTAATTTATTTTTTTTGGGTGTTACACCTACTAAACCCAAAAAATAGGCACATAGATAAAAAAATAAAAAATAAAAAATAAATAAAGAAAACCAAAAATATTTATATATATATATATATATATATATTAATATTAGAGTTACTATATTGATCATTGTTATAAGAATCAAATTGACAATAATGATCGATGATTATATTTCAAATAATTCTATGTCAAATTTATAATATTATAAAAGTAACATAAATAATTATACATAGAAAATAAGAGAAAAAATAGTCATTTTTTTACATTGCTATATTCAATTGCAAAAGTTATGTGAGATGAGTTTGTGTAACTTGTTATCAGAAGAACTTTTTGATAAATATTTTTATAGAAGAAAAAAAATTAAATAAACTTCTTCATAATCTAGTTATGCATAATTTAGAAAAAAAATATTTAGATAAATTATGTCAAAGAATTTTTACAAATTAACTTATACATGTTAATTTTTTTTATTTTTTTAATAGAAAAATAGTTCAAACATAATCTTTTGCAATAATTATTTTAAAAATCACATGCATGATAATTTTTTATTAGATAATGCTCTAAAATTGTTTTACAAATTCCTAAAATTACTTTTATATTAGTTAAAGTAGATATCATTAGAAATAAAAGAAGGTTATATTTTACTTATTAAAAATAAAAAATAGAAAATATTTATATATTTTCATCATAATTCTTAAGGTATTTTAGTAACAATTTTTCATAAAAAGATATTTGCTTATAAATTGATGCTAACACTCATTCTTAGATCCTACTTTTAAGATTTCACGTATGAATGCATAATCTTTTTCTTTTTTGGAACGAATCTATATTCTATAATCCAAACTTTCAGGGTATTTAGATTTTCCACGTTAAGTAGGTCCCACTGTACAGTAAACCTAGGACAAGATCATAGGCACAAACAGTACCACGTGGTAATTCGCATCCTGGGGCCATAGGATGCTTGAGGTGCATAGAAGTATACTATGATTGCGCAACACTTGAACATTACCTGTATAAAAAAGAAAAGAACAAGACAAGGTAAACTCGTGTCTGGTTATGTACTTACCACTGACTAATAATGGGGTATCTCAATTCTTAGGGCTCAACATATTCACTCACTCTCACTCACCCACCAACCCCATTCTATTTTATTTTTTATTTTTAATTTTTTTGTTTTGCTTTATTCGAACGCGTCCAATTGCAGCAGATCAGCAAGCCTTGTATATTCCATCACATATATATAGAAAAATGTTGTTTTTCAGATCCTCCTGTTTTACACTCCTGATGCCTTTTCGTGCACCCAGATTTCCACCATTCTGAAGAGATTCACACACCAAAGAAAACCATGTAAGTGCCTTTACCTTTCTTTTTTCTCTTCCATCCTTGCATGTTCCCATATGTACTTGTCTTTGCTTCACGTAGCATACCGTGATCTGTATTTTTTTTTGGATTGCTTGAGTTTGTGATGATTCTGATGAATCTGGAATTGAAATTTGGATCTAGACATTAAATAGAGATTTGAACTCATCGAGTTTCTGGCCGCGTTGGGTATTATGTTATGTAATGCTGTTGGTGATAAGAATATCTTTTAATTCGTTTGTTCTTGTAATCATCAAATGTTTTGTGTCTATTTGCGGCGTCACATTGATATCTTTCTACAATGCGTTTGCTAGAGGTCTTCTACGACGCTTTATGTTTGGAATTTTACTTACGATTATCTTACGGAATTTATTTCATTGACTGAGAAAATGAACTTTGCCCATTTCTGGTGTAAGTGAAGAAATGGAATTATTGTTCTCGTAAGACCACTTATGAATCTGGCCAGTGGCCATTAGCCTCTTTTGTTGGTTTCTGCTAAGTTTTGATAATTTCTATAACTGTGACAACATCTCGATTTAATGGCATCAAGCAACTTGTTTTGTTTAATTTTTAACCTGGAAATTTTGCCCCTTTTGGAAAGAGGGATTAGCGAGTAACATGAATAGATGACATGAATTTCTTTGACCCCCCAATTAATTAAGTAGCATTTACTAGAAGTTATGCTGTGTGTAGATAAATAATTTTGATATTGAAATTTTTTTATTCCTCAGATAACGAAAAATGAGGGGGGGCTTGTGGCAACTTGGGCAATCAATCACTCGCCGTCTTGCCCACGGTGATAAGACTGTTGCTTGTCGGTATTTTGCCAATGAAGCGGAGCTGAAAAAGACAGTTCTCTATGATTTCCATGTGGCTAATGGAGGGAAGATGGTGCCATTTGCTGGATGGAGCATGCCAATTCAATATAAGGACTCAATCATGGACTCCACCCTGAACTGTAGGGAGAATGGTAGCCTTTTTGATGTTTCTCATATGTGCGGGCTAAGCCTCAAGGGAAAGGACTCTGTCCAATTCCTTGAAAAGCTTGTTATTGCTGATGTTGCTGGGCTTGCCCCTGGAGCTGGTTCATTGACTGTCTTCACAAATGAAAAAGGAGGGGCAATTGATGATTCAGTGATTACCAAGGTGAAAGATGACCACATATACTTGGTTGTGAATGCTGGGTGTAGGGATAAAGATCTGGCTCATATTGAGGAGCATATGAAGGCATTCAAAGCAAAAGGTGGTGATGTGTCATGGCACATCCATGATGAAAGATCGCTTCTTGCGCTGCAGGTCACTTATCACACTCTTGTACATTTACATCATGACACACACTTTGAGCTTGCTGCTATTGAGTTAACAACCTCCATTTTGGTGTTAGTTTTTAGAGTACTACTTCAGTCTACTATCATCTCACCTGCCCTGTACATAGTTGGATGTTTTCTCATTGCACCATACTGCTCCGTTATCTCTTTCCCTTACCTTGTCGTGTAAAAAATGGTGTCCATCTCTCTCTTAATATTTATATGCTATAAGCCCCACCTATTTAATACTTATGAAGAGAAAGGCACATAAAATTTTCCTATTACAAGATCGTGTGAAATTTCAACTTGAAACGGTAATGTGTGCTCTCTTTTAAATTGACTACTAAATCGAGGGAGTTTTAAATTAATGAACTGTTCTTCACTTTAAAATTAACAAATAACCAATATTTCCTTTGTAGCAGGGTCCCCTTGCTGCTTCAGTTCTTGAACACCTGACGAAAGAGGATTTAAGCAAGATGTACTTTGGGCAATTCCGTGTGTTGGACATCAATGGTGTGCAATGCTATCTCACAAGGACAGGGTATGCTTTCATGTGGTTTTCTTTCAGTAACATTTGCAATTCTTCTTGTAAAGCCCATCTGAGATGTAGTAATGCTACCTGAAATTCTCTCTTGTATGTATCACTTTCGCTTCATCAATGTTAAAAAACTTTCCTTATACAGTTATTTAGTGACTGATGATATAATGGGTGTAATTTGATAATTTCAGTTAGTCTTTTTCTGTTGTTATCTAATGGCACAAGGCTTGATCCCAATGGTAGTACTGTGCATAATAACACACTCTTTATTGAGAATTTCAGGTATACTGGGGAAGATGGATTTGAAATATCACTTCCCTCTGAGAGTGCAGTGGATCTTGCCAAGGCAATTCTGGAAAAATCTGAAGGGAAGATAAGGCTGACAGGATTAGGTGCTCGAGATAGTCTTCGTCTTGAAGCTGGATTGTGTTTATATGGCAATGACTTGGAACAGCACATTACACCTATTGAGGCAGGACTGACATGGGCCATAGGGAAGAGAAGGAGAGCAGAAGGGGGTTTTCTAGGAGCTGATGTTATACTAAAACAGCTTGAAGAAGGTCCTAAGATCAGGCGTGTTGGTTTCTTTTCTTCTGGTCCTCCTCCTAGAAGCCACAGTGAGATTCAAGATGAAGGGGGGAACACCATTGGGGAGATCACCAGTGGCGGATTCAGCCCTTGCCTCAAGAAGAACATTGCCATGGGATATGTTAAATCAGGATTTCACAAGGCAGGCACCAAAGCACAGATTATTATTCGAGGAAAGTCTAATGAAGGAGTTGTTACAAAGATGCCATTTGTACCAACAAAATACTATAAGTCGTCCTGATTTACTTATGAGGTTTCACCTTGAACCTTCCCAATACTCAACTGGTTATCTTATAATCTGGAAGTTGTAGTGAATTTCTATGCCATTGTCCTACAACATCAAATACAAGGAGAATGCCTTGCGTTAATAACTCAATCTCGTTCCAATGTGTATGATAATTGAGTGTTTTCTTGAAATTTTCTGACATTGTTCCAACGAACTTCCACACTGAAGTCAATATGACATCTACGGAATTCGAAGTGCACATGTATTCACTGCATGACTTGTGTTAGCTATTTCATTTCTTTTATGTCATTTTATTATTTTGAGGTGATATCAGCTGTATATCATCCACAAAACCATAACGCTTTCTATAGTAAGTACTGGCCAATCAGGTACTAATGTCAGCATTCACAATATCCAGACTAAGAATTTGGATTGATCACTATAGGAAAATATTTCAAGCTTGCAACAAACTAGGTTATATTACAACCTATGCAGACTACTGTACAAACTTGATGCTCCTGTTCTAACAGATGAACCTTACTATTTAAAACTGGTCGGCTAGTTATATATACTTTAGTTGTCACTATGCATCACTAAGCTCCCAAAAATAGGTGTTATGTTAAATCAAATTTAGAAAGCCACGAGAATACAAAAATTACTTGGGAGAAAGTGAATCATTCTACTGTAAGATCCACATATATTTAATAATATATTTCATGAGTTGGAAAATTAAATAACATATTTTTCCTTTTACCGTTTTATAAGTAATAATGACACATGGGAGAAATGTTCTAAGGCAACAGAATTTGCTAAAAGGAGAGAATATATGGCAAACAATCTTGGACCGGTAGCATTTGATCCTAACAATGAGGAGGTGAACCAGGGAAATACAGAAAGAAGGTCTCACAAGAAATATTTGGAGTATGTGCCATAAAAGGGAACATGATCCAATTATTGAGGATGACTGTAACCACTTTCTCTAAGGCTAAATTGCTTGTTATTTTTTACACTGCCTTTAGTATTCTATGAAATGGATTGTGATCCTTACAAATTCATTTTGTACCTACTTTTCACTATTTTACTGCTCCTTTGAGTATCATAGTGAAATTGCAGTTGTTATTATCCATATTAATTCTGCTAAAAGTTTTGACCATAACATACTAACATAATAATATATTATTTATGTTAAATTTTCATGGAAAAATCCACACAGATGATATCTCATCTCACGAATTAAAAAATTAAACTACACATATTTCCTTTTTCTAAGATAATATTGTTTCTTTTTCTTGTTAGGAATTTCTCTTGGTTTCCTAGATCATAAACTGATATAGTCACGGGTTTTTCTAAGATAATATAATATGTTGGTTTATGTTAAGGTGTCATACTGATAAAAAAATGTTAAAACTTCATGGAAAAATCACACATCAGATTATATATCTGGCTTGAGTAAAAGAAGAAACAGAAAATCAACGGAGAGAAGTAATCTATTTTTTGAAAAAAAAATGTAAAAGAAAAATCACCAAAGGGGGTGAAAGTTATCAGCACGTGGAGCAGTCAATTGTAACAGTAAGTCAGTAACAGTAAGTCAGTAACCACGTGCTAACTTTGGGGAAAACAATGAATGAATTACAAATCTGTTGAATACGTGAAAGTTTAACGGAGATTTAATGCGATTGAATGGGTATTAAAACTATTTAATAGTATTTATGTAACTTTCTATATTAGTAACAAATAGAATATTTTTATAGAATTTGAAGACTTATTTCTCGTCTATAAAACCCTTCTCCAATACCACCAATAGAACACCACTTCTCCTCATCACCAATCTTTAACAACAACACATAGACAAACCCAAATGGCGAATGCTTGTTTTCTCGAAGTCAGGTATCAGCCACACAGTAGCCATAACAACACTTGTGGTTATGTAAAGCCATTGGTAGCTTATGTAAAGATAAATTCGTAGTTAACACATGTGATTTGTATTCTGAGATTTTTGTCAATAAAATTTCTCCTGTGTCATGGACAATACTTTAATCCATGACCATAACAATTGTTTCGGTGGATGAAATTGCTTTGGTAAACATGAACAATACAAGATATATATTGAAAAGGGGGTGTCCAAAGGGTATATGCATATTTTGGATGAATATATTGTTTGATGTATATTTTGTAATAGCATTTCATATAGGGAACCTATTACTTCTTTCTCTTGACTCACGATGAAAATGTCATGGATTATAGTACTGTAGGTGACAACATTTTGAGAAATTCTGTTGGCAAGTATTTCAGAATACAAATCACAAGCCTTAGTTACAAGTCTGTCTTTACTTAGGCTATCAATGATTATGCTGTACTAACTACATTACTATATTTTGGATTCCTCGGTTTTCATTCCAAGGAGGTGAAGCAGGTTCCAGAGTGGGAAATTGCACCTCTGATCATCAAATAGATCATTATGTGTGATTTACGCCTGGTCCAATGAACTGGAGTTTGTGAGTATATATGTGCTATCCTTTCATTTTTTTCTTTCTGTATTACTTTTCCAAATTTCTTATGCTTTTGTATTTAATGTATCATTTTTCTATATGCTGCAGTGTTTTGAAATTATGCTGTTTTTATTTTATTTTTCTAATGGCTTTTTAAGATTAGGTTTTATAGTTTTCCTTAAAAAAACCTAATCTTAAAATCTTCTGTCTGCACTGCTGTTTTTAATGCGTGTAATGTGCTGTGTTTTTATTTTTTGGTAATTTCCTTGAAAAGATCGATCGTCTAGCTTTGCCGTATTTAGAAGATAATGATTGAGAGATAGATACTAGGGAACAAGTTTTCTTCTCTCTGAAGTTTTTACTACTTTTTAATAGCCTAGTTGTTCTGTTTCTCAGTATGTAGGGGGTAAAATTTAGTTAAATGCAAAATTTAACAGGGTTGCTATCTAATGTGATAAGTTCAATCTCGTATTCCTAAAAGAAATCGATTTAGCAGCACTCTTGTTTTTTAAAGAACATTAAAGAAACTACTCTTGCTCTTCTGTAGAATTCTCCGTTTATGGAAGTTATCTGTGTCCTTCCCACTAATCTTCTAATTTGGTAGTTCAAATTCATTCAGGTCAAAATGTTGGATGTTCATCCTCAGATGCATGGAGCCAAGGTTCCTATGTACAAAAATGATCCTAGGCATGTCAATTAAACTATTTCACGGGAAATTGGAGTCATTCCCGTTATTTGAGAAATCTGACTTTCCATTCCAATTTCCTTCCTCTACAAGCGAGAGGAGAATTCTCCCATGAAAGAAACATACTTGTTTTTTCTTTTTCTTTTTATAATCACATAATAAAAAACATCAAAATCAGTTCTTTTCTTTTATATTGTTTCTCTGTATGAGAGAAAAAAAAAATCAAAAAGGTTTCTTTATTAAAATTTTTAATGGTTGTATTTTTTTGTAAAAAATATGCAATTACCATTCTTGATGAACATATTTTTACTTGCTTTAATTATGGTGTTTTTTTACGGTAATCAATATTAAAATTTACAGAAAACCTTACTTATTAATATTTTTTTTAGATAAACTATATTAAAATTAAATTGATTATGAAATTTTAAAATTACGTCATTATAGAACTTTACTTAAAACCTTGTATAAACTGCAACAATTTTTTTGAAAAAAAATATAATATTTTACACAAATTAATTTATATACTCAAATTCGATAAATAATCCATAATAATATTATGATTAATAAAATATATAAATTAATCTTAATTAATGAAAATTTATACTTTTTTCTTATTAATATTGTTGAGAACAATTTACCCAAACAAGATTTAATACTTTTCCCGATCTAGAAATTTAGATTAACAAACTAAAAAAGTACTGATGAATGTATTATATTATGACTCAAATATGCTTAAAACTACACATTTTTCATACACCACTTTGACTATTACTAGTGTATTTTCAAGTGTCACATTCTTTCTTTAAAATACTAAGAAATTTTAAGTTCTAATTCTGCATTTATGATGGTCTCCCCTAGTAAACTGAAAAGTCTACACACGGTGGTAGCTGATTAGGTACAAGATGACAAGGGAGGTGTAATAACTTGACGAGAAAATTGCAACACATTTTCTCTCTCTTTATTATGGTGAGTCAGAGCATACTAATAATTCCTCTGTACGCGTGTCCGCAAAAGCAGCCAGAATTATATTACATGATAAAAAGAATTAAACTACAATAAAAAAATTGAGAATCATGTTCATACTCAATAAATTTTAATATCTGATAATTATTATGTTAACCTTTATTTTCTCTTTTTCTTTACAAATTCAAAATGTATTTTCCTAATCACTATATTATAATATTTGAATAAAAGAATGGAGTAATTGTTAGCTAACTATATTACAAGAAAAAAAGTTAGAAGAGTTTGCTAGCGAATTCATCGGTTGTTGTTCCCTCTACCCGAGAATAAGCAGATTTTCTTGCAAGATCTCTGAGCTGTGACAAACTCCTTCCCAGTTTCAAAGCCAACTTCATTTCAAACAGCTCCCCGTTCTCCCTTTGATCCTCATCTTCCTCCATCGTGTCGTCGATCGAGTTCTCTAACTGTTTGAAAAATCCACCGCAGTTTCTATACATTTCAGACACCATCCCCACTTGACCTCCATGCTCGAAAGCATTAACAGTTGTTGCTAATGCCCCTCCTATAACTGCCACCATAGCTGCCCATGATGAACCTTCCGTCACACATGCTGATCCCACAGCGGCAATGCCAGTGAGTAAAGGCCCTGCAATGGCCAAACTCTTGTTGATCTTCAACACCAAGTTTCCTAACCTCTCATAGTCCTTCATGTCCTTCTCTTTCACCACTTCCAAAACATTCCTAAGCTCCATTTCCAACCCCTTATTCCACCCGTTGTTCTTCCCTTGTTGTTTTGCTTCGTGGTATTTTGAGCTGTTCATTCTTTTCGTTGTTGAAGGCCACCACACTGCTGGCTCAAACTTCTTAGGGAATTTTTCAAGCATGGCTCCTAACAAAGGAAGTGGGTACGCTTTGTCTAGGGCCAAAACTCTCGCCATCGCCTCCTTCACGTCTTCCTCGGTAGGGTTTCCAATGGCTATCGTTGTTTCGATGTGGGACTGGAGCTGCTTGAACAACCTCGTAGCATTTCTTTGCTCCTCGGCAAGCTGTGAGGGCTGTATTTTGTTCATGACCATCAACATCCCCGTGGAGGCGGAGAACAAGAGCGTGGAGGACATTTTGAGAGCCAACAGCGGCGCCCCGCCGCCGCCGATGGAGGCGGCAAGGCCGACCATGGCGGAGGCGGTGAGTGTGAGCATGTTGACGGAGTTCAAGAGAAGGGTGTTCCAGTTGTCACGTTGGTCACCTATGTTGCGATGCATCTCCACTCTGTCGGCGACGGCTTCGAGAATTGCGTAGAGCTGAATCATGGTGGCTTTTGAGGTTGTGGAGGTGGTGGTGGAGTTGTTGCCGGAATTGTCTTTGAGTATTGGGATTGTGTGGGAGAAACCGTTTAGCTCTTCAAAGAGTTTTCTACTTGGTTTTGGGTTTGGTGGCACAGAAAGAGGTATAGAAAGTTTTTCTGGGAGGTGGATAGAGGATTTTATTCTTGATGGTGATGTTGAGCAAAAGGAGTTAGAAAGCAAAGATGAAAGTTTTAATGAAGCCATGATAGTGCTTTTAGATCTAATGTTGTGGATTTGATTTGATGTTGTTGGTGGCGAAGGGTTGTAATATATATAGGAGTTTATGTGTGAACAGGAGGATGAAAAGAAGGGGTCAGACGTGGAAACTGTTGACTGGATGATATGGGCTTTGACTTTTTTGATCTATGATTTTGGTTCCATTTTGTTCAAACTAAAGCGTCTCCTACTCGGATTGCCTCGGTCTCCTTTACGACGTAGTTGTTTTGCAAAATCGAGAGTTGAACTTCGTGGTTCGCAAGATCATATATTATAAAACAACTTGTTTGTTATCCAAGGTTAGTTTATTTTATGTCACACCTGACGATAAAAGTGTCAACTACATCAAAGTTTGAGTTCGGTAGCCTCTCTAAATTCGACAACAAAGTTTGACAAATTTTTACACACGAGAGAAGGGAAAACTTAGATAACAATGTGGAGACACATGGAGGAAAAAGTGAGTCTGTAATTTTATTTTATTTTTTATGAAAAAGTATCATAGGAATAATACTATTTTAAAAGTTAAACGGCCCATGGCAAATAAGTTATCTTGTACGTATGCTTTCACATATTAAAATCAATGACGGTATAGTGACGTCGTATTTTACTTTTAAACGTTTTATTTATTTATTCTCTTTATAGTCAACTTAATAGTTGATTAAAATTAAAACGAAATCTATGCAAATGAAGGATACTGCAAAAATAAATAAACAACATATATATAAGATGCAAACACGAGACTCACAAGTTCACCTACCACCAGTGTATCTGAATAAAAGCAATGTTCAACGTCCGATCAGAATTTCTTAACGAAGGTTTTAATTAATTATTTTGGAAAAATCGCAAGCTTTTTGAGAATCTAATTACTTGTTTTATTGGGAATGAAGAAAAGGATATGCAGGTAACACATATTTATTAGATCAGATACACTATATCATATTGAAGGATGGTGTGGAGACTAAAAAACTACGTACTTATCTGTTTTTAAACCAGACGAGCAAGGTATTGTATATGGAAGTCATCAAAATTACTCAAATCAAATATATATACATATATATTCCAATATCGAAGGATGAGACAATAAAACGAGACAACAAAACGTTTATAATAAATTGATATAAGAAATTGTCAACAAGACATTTTCCAAATTCAATAAGTTGGTTCTGTTGGCAAGGGTAGGTTTCTGTTGATATTTATTCAAAACTTGAATAGTCAATGATTTACTATATATTGAAATAAAATATTGTTGGCCATCTATGCTGTCATTGGCACGCCTGGCCTAGTAAACGAGTCTTAATTAATCGTTCAAATAATAAATTCCCTTATTTTTTCTGGTTTGTGATCTAATATCCTACGAGGAATGTAAAGGAGAACGCAAAATTAAAAGTAATGTGAACTAAGCATCATTCCATGTAGATATGTATCCACACCTCAAATCTTATCCCAAAAAATTACACTTTCATCCAACTATAACCTCTCACTTTTGCATGTTAATTAGATGACTACACAATATACATCCACTATATACATTTCAAAAATGAAGATATGTAAATAATTAAACAAAAAAATTAAAAAATGTTTCATCTTAGAAGAGTTTGCTGGCGAATTCATCTATCTCCCTCTCTTCCATACGACATGCAGCAGATTTTGAAGCAAGTTCTCTCAGCTGTGATACGCTTCTTCCCAATTGCAAGGCCATCTTCAATTCAAACAGCTCCCCATTTTCTCTTTTCTCCAAGTCTTTCTCTTCAAGTGTGGCTTCAATTGTCTCTTCCAACAGCTGGAAAAATCCACCACAGTTTCTGTACATTTCAAACACCATTCCAACTTGCCCTCCATGCTCAAAAGAATTCACCACTGTAGCCAAGGCCCCTGCCAGCACAGGAACGAATCCATCTCCTGATAACACAGACCCTAATGCAGCAATTCCAGTGAGCAAAGGTGCTGAAATAGCTAAACCCTTGTTTATCTTCAGTGCAATGTTCCCCAACCTCTCATAGTCTTCCATGTCTTTTCTCCTCACCACTTCAATAACCTCCCTCATTTCCTCTTCCAACTCCACATTCCATCCATTATTGTTCTTAACCTTCATCTGTGCTTTCTCGTTGTTCAATCCGCTTTGTGGCCACCATCTAGCAGGTTTAAACTTTTCAGGAAACTTTTCAAGCATTGCTCCTCCTAACAAGGGCATTGGATAAGCTTTGTCCAACGCCAAAACCCTCTCCACAGCACCCCTCACGTCACTTTCCCTGGGGTTTCCAACAGCAATTGTGGTTTGGATCTGTGCCTGAAGCTGCTTAAAAAGTCTTGCAGCATTTCTTTGTTCCTCGGCAAGTTGTGAGGGTTGAATTTTGTTGGTAGCAAGTAGCATCCCGGTGGCTGCAGAAAACAAAAGAGCAGATGATAGTTTAAGAGCCCAAAGTGGTGCACCATCACAACTACTCGTGCCTGCAACACCAGCCATGGTTGAGGCCGTGAGCGTTAGCATGTTGATGGAGTTTAACAAGAGGGTGTTCCAATTGTTGCGTTGTTCTCCAACGTTGGTATGCATTTCAATTCTGTCAGCCACAGCCTCCAAGATTGCGTAGAGTTGAATAATGGCCTCAGAATTTGTAGTGTTATACAGATCACCGTGCAGTACTTTGTTGGTGTCATTCTTTTCCGCAAAAGAGGATTTGTAATTGTCTGTGACCGTGAATTTTCCAAATTCCTCAACCATGTTTCTCCTAGATGATGCTAGAACTTTCGGAAAAGAGACTCCAGGTAGTTTAGGGACATTGATAGAACAGTTGATTCTCTTCAAAGAAGAAGAGCATGAAGAAGAATGTAAAGGGTTAGGTATGGAAAGCCGTAAGGAAGACATGTTGTATATTTGAGATTGCAAGATTTTGTGTTTAGTTTGTGAAATGTTGAAGGAAGAAATTGTGAAGGTTAGGTAGGTGGTATTGAGGTATATATAATAAGGTGGAAGAGAAGAGAAGGTGCTAGATAGGGAGCTGATTGGGTCCACAACACATATTTGCTTATGTCAGGTTGACCACTTCCTATTCAAATATTGTAGCCAATTACCAGGTCTTAACATCATGCTAACCTTGTTCGGTATATCTTCATTGATAACAATTACATTGAAATTAATAATCGCAAAACTGCAGAATAAAATTTCCTTTACACTGCTTTTGTGTTGTGTAAATATATAGCTTACAGGCTTATTATATAGATAGAGGATTATAGCTTTTACAATGGAGAAAAGGAAATAAATATTATTAGATATTAATATTTATATTTTAATTTGTAAATATATTTATCGTCTTATATTAATAATATAATAATAAACATTTTTTTATTTTTCTTTAATTTTTTAATATTTGTTCAATAGTATTATTTGATATAATATTTTATTTTATTTTTCTTTAATATTTTGATACTCTTCTTCAAACTAGATTAAGGAGATTAGTTGATCTAATGGTTGGATAGCAAAAGAAATTTTTTCTTAAGCAACACCTTTCTAAACATATAAGTTTAGCAAATGAAATTTCTAGATTGAATCGTCATTTTGTTTTTATTATCAAAGAAGATAATTAAATTAATCCTCACCATAAAAAATGAATGTATATTTCTTTGATTTCGAATCAAGTTTTTTCTATATGCATATAAGCCAAAAACTTTAATAGGTGCAACGCAAGTTTTATATATTTTTTTCTCTCTTAATAATTCTTACATGATTGATCAATTAAATTGCTCTATTGATAGCTTTTGCTCAAAATTATTATGGTAGGCCTAGTTGATATTAATGTTTGATTCATACATTCAACTACATTATTATGTTGAGTAATAACTAGTGAAATCCTTTTATTTTAATTTCATTATCAAAGCAGAACTAAATCTAGTATTTATATTCACTATTTTTTTAATCTTTAACTATGTCATATTTTCAATCATAGCTTTCATATCTTAAAAGTCTAAAATGATTTATGCTCCGTATATAAATTAAACTCATACCTTCTTGTAAAAGTCACAGGATTTTTTTTTTATGAATAGATGGTACAAATGATGGACCTCTTCTATTTGTATCAAATTTAATACTTTATTAAAAAACTATTTAAGATTTTAGAATGAAATCTATTACTAAAGAAAAAGATTAAATGAGATATTGAAAAATCTTATATCTTACTTGGTAGGTATTACAAAGGGGAAACATTATGGAGACAAACAAGAATGAGAAATGAGCCATCATACGGGAATGACACTACCTTCAACCTAAAACCTTAAGGCATGCATTAGGTTTGTGAGTCTTCTTTCTTATACGTTGCTCAAATTTCTCATTTTTACTCAATGTGGAACTTAGACTCACACTTGAATACCTAACATTACCTACCATAAACAACATAAACAAACATACCTAAAATAGTATAAGATCTTATACTAAATTTAATTATTTTTTTATACATAATTTTAGTCTATAAACGTTTGTGTTAGTTAAATTATTATTTTTTAATTTAACAGTGAACTATTTAGGAATTTATGATATAAAATTATTTAAATATAATTTATAGAGTTTTATAGGATGCAATTGAGTTAAAATTTTGAGTAAGGAAATCAATGTAATTTGCTCACATGTATAAATTATAACACAGATATGAGTTATATTTGGCTTAAAAGGACAACTTCCAGTTTAAAAGATACAGCGAGGATGGGAATGTGGCATTCCTTTATTTAAAAAACATTTTATCATCTTTAGTAATTCAAAATATCGTGTTCCGCAAATATTTTTCATACGTAAATTTAATTTTCAGTCTTTCAAAAACATTATCAGTTTTATCATCATAATTTTTTTAAAAACCAAAACAGTTTTTATTATTGGCGAATGTGGATATTATAGGGGAGCATGTACCTAGTCTAAAAATACATTTAACATTGCTAATAAGTGATTATAAAAGCTGTTTGAAAAATACGAAGTCCCAAATTAAGAGAAAAAAAAAGTGAGGATAAATTTTACTGTGCATTCAAAAACAAAAAATATATTTTCTTCATATTTTGACTATAATGGGTGTGTCTGAATTTTTCTTGTATCTCACATTTCAAGAGTGCAATCTGTCGTCATCCTAAGAATTTTAACAAATACTCGTTCCTTTTTACCTGGTCTATTAAATAACTTACCAATTGTCGAGCTTGAATAAAGAATAAAGATTACGTGATTTTGGCATCCCCTTCCCCAGAAAAAAAGAAAAAAAAAATCACAAAGGTCAAATCGCTGCAAATTTATTCTTAATTTCGTCTTGAAAAGTAAATTGGACAAATTCTTCCAGCTGTATGGTTTTGACACCCAATTTTCGTGGATTTTTTTCCGTATTAACAAGTCAGCATAAAATTAACCATTTTCATTAATTATATCTAATAAAATAAAATGTGTTATTAAATTAAAAAAAATAGCTCTATTGAAATTACGTATCTTTAATAAATTTTCATCCAATCAAAATAAAAATTTTAGAAAGATAGTGCCGGATGTACTATTTATAGCATTCTTTAATGAAAAGAAACAGGAGCATGACATTCATTTATTTTTCTGGTAAAATTTCTAATTAGGATTAAAAGAATATAAAACGTGTTTATAATTGGTGATTAAAAAATTAAGGGTTACATTGTAATCTTTTACAAATATACTTAATTTTATCATTATGTTAAGTAAGTATCATTTTTTAACAACCGACTAGTGTGGTATATTTTAACATCCAAATATCTCATTTATTAAAAAAATAAGTAGACACGTTAGTTTATTTATTACTTCGTGCTCTTAAAACAAGAAAATAATGCTTACTTCTTTCTTCATCCTTTGAAATTGTAAGTCCTTGGACTGTTTCCGTAGTGTCTTTTTATTGGCTCTAATCAAATTGATTAATAATCAAATTAATCTAGGTCAGAAAGAAAAAAATATTTAAAATATCATCAATTGGATGTATAGAATTGATTAATAATTAATTAATCTTGGTCTTGAATGTGACTTCTGAATTCAAAATGCATTTCAGGTCAAATTCAAACGTAAAAATATTATTTAAAATTGGATATGTTGAATCTAAAGATTATGCAAACAGATCTCAACTCTTTTACTCAGTTTTGGTTTTCTGTGCCAACATGTACTGAGCTAGTATCACAAGCAATTGTTCATGATGTCTACTCATTCATTCAAAGGCTACATATATACCAGAAAAAACATTTTTTTACTCTCAAATTTTTTTTATTTAGTCTTCTAACCTCTTTGCTATATTTATTTTTATACATTCCATCTAATTTTCTGTTTTAATTTAGTCTTTCTGTTAAGTTGTCTATTTTAAGAAAGGTTAAAAGTTATTATGATTGACCAAAAAAACAGTTGTAATTAATAGACATAAAACATTAAATATTTTATGCTCGCAAACCCTCCCAGTTGACGAAAAAATGCCAAATTGAAATCAAAAGAAAAAATTACAAAAATGTCAAAATAAAAGTTAAAATGACGCATAAAAACCAAAAATAAATGTAGAATTATCGTCCTAACAAAAAGAATTCTAACCAGCCAAATAAAAAAGGAAAGCTTGGAGAAAATTGTTTATGGAAGAAAATTTTGAATGATGCTGTAATCAACACAGACTTCAAAGTAGTTGTCCAGCACATAGTAATATGTTGAATTCAATGAATGTTGAGTTTTTTTTAGAGAAATTTTCAAATAAGAAATATAATAAAAAATATGAAAATACGACTTTAGATTTTTTTATTAGATTTTTGATGTTATTCTTCATTTATACCTTTAAAATACACTGATTTTAATTGGACAACACCAACAAAAAATTTAGATTTTTAGAATACGTGCACAAGTATATGGTATCCAACAATCTCAGCAAAACTAAAAAAAAAAAAGTTAAAACAATTACACATTTGCACTTACCGGTCAACTTTAAATTTGACTAGCAAATTTTTTAACTAATCCTAACATAAGGACTAATATGCTTAACCGCAGAAAACTTTCAAAGCCTAAATGTTAAAAAGATAATAATTGAGGACTTATTTTTCACCTCCTATGTTTTTCAAAAATGAAAATAAGTGTTTACTGGAATTTTATTTAACATTAATTTTCATATCACAAAAGATGGTATATTGTGATCCAATAAATATTTTTGTATGGGATATGATCGAGGGGCTGATGATATGTGTAAAATGGGTGAAAATTAGTTTTTTTTTGGTTAGTGGTCAATTTATATTTGTATAAATTTCTCATGTACACGCTTTATCTATATATTTGTTGATGTTGATAAAAAGAAATATCTCCACCTAGTCGGAATGGGAGAAAGCCCGGGAAAAATGTATTGCGACTCTTCTATTATGTTAACAATAAAAGTTAACAATATATATTTGTTTAAAATATACTAAATTATATATAAAGTGTCACATGGGTAGATGATATCATAATTAATTAAGGTTCATAAGTCTTATTGTTAGTGGGTACGAGGGTTTTTTTATAATAATCTTAGCACTCATGCTGATAAAAATACTGGCATAAATAGCAGAAGCACTATAAGTTATTGTCATACTGCATTTATCAACTTGTTTTCTCGTGTATTATTATTTTGTCACTTTTGTTGTTTAAATCTTAAGATTTCAACACGATAATATGTGAATTGCATGAATGTGTTTTGCTGCTTTTAGTTTTATATGATTTCTTTTGGCATTCCAAAAAGCTTTAACCCTTTTTCACCTTTTGAGGGGTTATTGGGGATAGATTAGACCAATGGGGATAGTGATGGGCAGAATAAAAGCTGTCTAAAAAATATCCCATTTCCCAAAAGTTATGCCAATGTTTGTGCGACTTTGACAAGGATACAGTATACCTTTGTGTGGGAAAAAGGTTTGAGAGCAGTATTGAATGGAAATACAAAGAAACTTTTATAGAATAGTTTTCTCCTTTGATTAGAATTTTTTAAATACGGTACACGTATTTTAATTTCTTAAAAAATATAATTTGAAACGAGTTGTGTTATTAATATTAAATAATTGATTATTAAATAAGAATAAATTGAAAATCTAAGAGCTTTAAAATTAAGAAAAAAAAATGTTGAATCATAAACATCATCTTTATTGCTAGGACTAACGAACTATATTTTACTCTATTTGATGTTGAACTAAAAGAACTTACTTGATATACTCTTCCTTAGCGTCCTTTATTGGCCCTACAAAACCTGTCTAAATTGGTATAATAATACATAGTTTTTCTAAGTGAAGTAAATGTAAATATTTGTGCAAGTACAATTTGAGTTCAAAACTGTTATTTGGCAACAATTATTAATAGCAAAGCATCTTCAGTTTTATCTCCTTAAGATATGGATACTTTATCTTAACTTTAAAGAATTCAAGTATTCTCGTAATGTAATACAGTAACTCAATAAAATTCACTCTGGTAATCAAAAGTTAAATAACTTCTATTTTAGTAATTAATTTTGTTTTAAATTAAAATATTAATTCCTCAATTATAATTAAAAATTAAATATTTTTTTATTCTTATATTTTATAAGACTTTTTTCAAAAAATTCTATATCATTGAAACTTTTCCAGAAAAAAAAAAAACCATTAAGATACTATAACTTAAAATCAGATAGTCATGAATATATTTAAATTAAAAAAATATTATTAGAGAATATATATATATATATATATATATATATAGACACACATTATTAAAACGTATTGAGAGCCAGAAAGCATATAAATGTCGTGTCTCCTATTTTATAGAAAAAAAATGTATATTCTCCTATTTTATTAGAGAGTACGTAATTATTTTATCTTTACATTTATAGATTTTATAAAAAAGCTAGTTAGTAAAATATTTCTCTAATGTTTTACGTGTTTTTAATATTAATGTTTTTCTTCAATTCTACATTTAAATGTGACGTGTTATTTTTTATATCAATACTATATATGATACACTTATGGAATTTTGTACTAATTATTTTAAAAATTATTTCAAGATTTTGTTTCTTTATTGAATGACGTAAAAATGTTTATACTTGTAGTCACAATTATACTAAAAAAAATATTATAAAAAATTGTATATCTGTATCAAACATTTATACTTAAAATGCAAATGTTTCAAGAACAAATCTTGCTACGTAGAAGACCAAAAACACTGCGGTTCTCATAAACTAGTGTAATTAATTAAGCTCCTTTTCTATGTCAGGTAAACTGCACAAAAAGAATGAAAGAACAAGTATTCAACAAAAGTTTGCTCTCAGAAGAGTTTGCTGGCAAATTCGTCTATTTCAAACACTCCTTCCATGCGATAGGAACCTGATTTAGAAGCAAGTTCCCTCAGTTGTGAAACACTTCTTCCCAACTTCAAAGCCATCTTCATTTCAAACAGCTCCCCGTTTTCTCTTCTCTCCAAATCTTCCTCCTCCAAAGTTGATTCGACAGACGTTTCCAGCATCTTGAAGAACCCACCGGAGGCTCTGTACATTTCAAAAACCATGCCTACTTGCCCTCCATGCTCAAAACTGTTAACTACTGCTGCCAATGACCCAGCCATGAGAGGCACCAATGAGAACCAAGAATCATTGCCTACAAATGCAGATCCTGCTGCTGCAATTCCTGTGAGTAAAGGACCTGCAATGGCCAAGCTCTTGTTAATCTTCAACGCCATGTTCCCAAGCCTCTCATAGTCCTCACTGTCTTTTCTCTTCACCACCTCAACAACCTCCCTCATTTCCATTTCCAGTTCCCTACTCCATCCATTAGGTTTTCCCATTCTCTGCGACATTTTTCCTTTTCCCTCGCCAAGTTTGGAAGGCCACCACACAGCAGGCTCAAACTTCCGAGGGAATTTCTCAAGCATAGCTCCCAACAAGGGAAGTGGAAAAGCCTTGTCAAGCGCCAAAACCCTCTTCATTGCACCCTTTACATCTTCCTCGGTAGGGTTCCCAAGTGCAATTGTGGTTTCGATTTCGCTCTGAAGATTCCTGAACAATCTAGAAGCATTCCGTTGTTCCTCCGTGAGTTGAGATGGCTGGATCTTGTTCATGACGAGTAGCATCCCAGTGGCTGCCGAAAACAACAGCCCAGAAGAAAGTTTCAAAGCCAAAAGTGGTACACCTGCACCACACGTGGCTGCAACACCAGCCATGGTTGTGGCAGTGAGTGTAATCATGTTGATGGAGTTCAAAAGCAGCGTGTTCCAGTTATCACGTTGCTCGCCAATGTTATTGTGCATTTCAACCCTATCAGCCACAGCTTCCAGGATTGCATAGAGTTGGATAAGGGCATCATAGTTTGAAGAATTCAGTTGTTCATCAATATGATCGTGTAGCTGTATATTCTTCTCTGACAATGGGGTTTTGTCTCTGGGTTTTACTTCCTCAGCCTTCTTTATAGTACGTATCTTTGGTACTGAAACATCAACTCTTGGGAGTTTCGGAACGTGAATAGCAGCATTTACTATTTTCCTTGAAGACAAGGAAGAATAAGAAAGTAGAGAGGAGGTTTGTATGGAAGCCATGAAGGGTTCTTGAAGTTTGTATTTTTTTTTTTTTTTTTCGTGGGTGATATTTGGTTTGTGTGTTTAGGAAGTGGGGTGGTTGACGAGGAAATAGTTGTATGGAGTTATAGCATTTAGATGCGTTATGGTAGTATTTATATAACGAAACCAAAGGGAGGGGAAATAGTCAAACATCAAATAAGGAAACCCATGATTGACCAGTTTTTATTGACATGGTCTCTGTTCAAAAATCCCAGCCTTGTTTGTGGCTTGTTTTGGGTCACAACATGCGACGTAGTAAAACCGATAGGCTGCACTGCGTCACTCTGTGACTGCGTTTTCTTCTTTCTCTTAATCCTTTCTGTTTGAGTTACTTATTTCTAATTTTCAATTAATATATTGGTTATTTTTTCAATATTGTTATTTACCGACATTTATACAATTTTTAGTATATAACTAAAGATAATTTTTAACTTAAAAAACATTTTTAGAAGAATAAATTAGATTTAAATTTACTTTATTAGATTTAAATTTACTTTTAAATATAGTAAATTAGATTTATTAGATCTATCATCGCATTAAAAAAAAAACCCTACTATTTCTTATTATAAGACCTCCCATAAATACGTTGAAAATATACATATTTCATATTAAAAAATTTATATGGAAATAAGATCAATTTATCGTTTTTACCTTATATAATGGATATGTGGATACATGGTATTTAACGTTGAATTTTCTTTAGTCTTACAAATTACGTCCTAAATTGCCCCTCACTTGAAAAGTTGAACTTTCGTTACACAATGTTCGTGTTGTGGACTTTATGAGGAGAAAATTAAGATTTCAAGAATAAGGAAGAGTAGTTTCAGAATGAAATTTGGTTTGACACTCTACAAAATAAAAATAAATGTTTGTTAATGGCTGCAGTAATGTAACTAATTCCTTAAAGATATTAGCTGTTTTTGCCAGTCTTTCATAAAATCGAGCACAAAGTTTTTGATCCGAAAAAAAGCCAATTTCGGAACAGAATTGTGATGTTAGTTTGAACCAGTGTTTTGGATGATTGACCATTGATAAAAGTCAAGGGCAATACAACAGGAAAGGTGGCCCGGAGAGGCAACGACAACTTTTCGTTGTTGAGTTAAGAACGCATAACAGAGTTGAATTGAAATAATACTGCGTTAAGGAAGATGCTCCGAAATAACTCATGCTTGCCGAAAGCATTATTCATCTCATATTTTGCATGTTTGAAGAAGATATTTACGTGTGTTTGAAAACAAATATTTTTCTATTCCGAAAACAATTTTATTCATTGTTGAAAATTTAAATTAATTGAAAGGTGCATTAGTTTTCTTTCGTGGCAATATAGAAAAGGCTTGGCACCCTTGGCCAATAGAGTAACTAGGATGGGGATGATGCTAAAGAGAACAATAAATTAAGACACAGTTCAACGAATAGACTTATACTACAAGAAGTTTTGTACATTACAACTAATTAATTACCTTGGAGACCAAGGAATCTAGCTCAGGAAGATGCTAAGAATGACTTCAAATAAAACAAGAATTTTCTTTTCAGTTATTAGCCAATGTGTCAATTTGCATTATTTAATTTTTTATGGTGTAAGGAATTGTATTTCTTTCTTTTCCTTTTTTGAAATTCTAATAAACAAATTAAGGGTTATGTATATGGTGTCAAGTAGTTTTACATTCACCATTCAGAAGAGTATTGTTTGCATGAGTTTCAAGATAACTATTATAAAAACTAATAAATTTACTATAAGAAAGATGGAATAAAATTATTTTACACCATTGTTATCTGATTTATTTTTCCATACGTTGAGTTGAACTTTCAATTTTTTTAGTATTGGTTTATATATGTTTTTATTCGTGTTTCTAAAAAAAAGATCACGTGCTTATTAAAATTCACCGTGAAGGTTGGATCGAGTAAAAAGAATTAATCTTAGACAATAATATCATAAATTAACATTGTTCTTACTTACACATGTAAAGAAATATCTATTAGTTTTCTTCAGTTCATAATTAATTTCTTTTACGAGTATGAGAGACTATGTTTAGTGAAATTCTCTTTTTAAATACGTTCTTTTCATCTATAAAATTTGAACTTGAGATATTATTTAAAAGGGTTAAATTTCGTATCATTCAAATTATTGATAAATGATATATGAAAAAGATATCATAATAGTTATCTTTTAAAAAATAGTGCTCAAACAATATTTTACTCGAGCGATGGTTCTTGTTTATAAGACATTCCTTTATTCTTTTTATTATATGAAATTTAAATAAATCAACTTTATACCGTTTATTTTATATGATATATAACTATGAAATGATATGAAAGTGAAAGAGTATGAATTGATATATATATATATATATATATATATATATATATATATATATATATATATATATATATATATTATATATTTTGAATGATTTGTGACTTTAGTGAAGTTGTGTTATTTGAAGTTGGAGTGTGACAATGGCCAATGAAGAAATATTATCTAAATTTGGACACACAAATAATTGTTGAATTATATAATGATTGGGTTTGATGAGAAAAATATAAATACTTTAGATGAGATTGTAACGTGGTTTGTAATATTAAGTAAAGTACCCTGTTAATGTTAATTAAAATTATTATTTTATTATAATTTAAATAGTATATATTAAGATATCAAATAAGTAATAATTACTCTTCTTTGATATTGAAGTTAATATAGCGAAAAGACTTAAAATAAAAGAGATGTTAGTATCTCGTACAACATATATTTGATGTAAAATTTTTTGTTTTATCAGTTAAAAAATATAAATTAAACTAAATGAGAACACATAAGGAATATTTTAACCTTTTACAAATATTCCATTCTAACATATAAAATTAAATAGAAAAAAATAAGATAAGGATATTCTTACTTATAGGATTACATCATCAAAATCAATATATATTTCTAAACAATCAAGTAAATAAGTTGTAGGATTAGAATTAAAACCAAAAAATCCATCTTTCGTGCTTTGTCTCTGAACATTTCACAAGTGCTTATTACCAATCCGAGTAGGAAAACATAACTTCAGATTTTTTACATTTAAGCCATAGTTAAGTATTTAGTTGTGTTAAGCACTAAACTTTCTCCATAAAGTGTTTAGTTGTGCTAAGTACCAAACTTTCTCCACGTCCACCTTCCCATGATTGAAAATAATCATGTTTCTATGATTTCAAATTCCCCAAACAATTACAATCCACATGCATTTTAAAAACATATTTTGCTTATTATTAGTTAGACCTAGGATGTGGAATGTTGGAAGTTAGTCAAGAGATGATTATGATTTACAGAGCTTATCCCTACTTAATTATCACACTTATTCCATAATTGTTTAGATAGTTCACAGTCAAAAAATAAATAGCAAGAAGTGTTCTCATTTTTGTTGCATAACTCACACAATTTATTTGACAACTTTACATCCCTTTTAGCTAAGTTCAACTTAGTAGATATTCTATCTAGGAGTACTCTCCATGCTAAATGTGTAGTTCTAAGAATAATGTTTAAGCTCCAAAGTATTTTGAAAGCACTATTATTCCCCTAGTTTTTTGTATTGTGTAGCATAAAATATGTTGACTTAACAGAAAATTGACTCTTAACATCATCTCTCCACACTCTCCTATGATGACAATCTTTGCTAGGATTTTTGTCATCTATTAATTACGTTGATTCGTTCACCAACTCTCCTTTCTAAAAAAATCTATCTCTTTTTTTATAAAATTTTCTAATTTTATGTAACATCCCTTCATTCTCCCATTTTACACTATCATATAAATTAGAAAAAGTAAAGTCTTGAAAAAAATTTTATAAGATGTTAAATTAATCTTGTATCCTAAGAAATAGAATTGATTATTTTTATACTCCTAAATTGTAGTCAAATGTAATGTGTAGTGATTATACATTTTTCTAAATTGAAAATATAATATGATGTAAATTATACGGTTAGAATAACAATTCAAAATAAACATATTTATTAAATATTTGCTTTACTTTATAATAAAAAAATTATATATAAATTACTTTAATTCAATGTTTTTTAATATAATTTTGTCTTATATATATTCATATTTATAGAAATACATATCCTACTTACCAATGTTATATATTATGAAATATTATACAAAAGAGAGAACAATATCGTGCATCATGCATCTAAGTTAAATTGGCCTAACTTACTTTTTTACTAGCAAGTTCCGAATGTATGTGGTAAAATCAATAAGCTAACTATTAATTTGACTAGCTTACAAGTTAATTTGATAAACACAAAAATATTTAATAAATATATAAAAATATATTATTTTATGAGCTCCTTAGTTAAAAGCTACAAACTACTTTAGTTATATTCTAGCTTATAAGTTGCAGCTTGTGTAATTTTATTTCATTATCACTTCTTATATTTCAATACATTTCTTTACTATTTTTAATTTTTTAATTTATTATTATTTATTTCAATCATATAGAGACAATTAATTATGGTACTAATTTTAGTATTTATTGAATTGTTTTTTTTTATGTTTTCATGTATTATAAATTAAAAAAATATTTAACATTATAAATTTAAGTAACTAATACTTTATTACGTCATATTACATGATAATTACACCCAATCAAAATCTTACAAGACAAATTAAACATTACAATAGTTTGAGTTGAGAAATAAAAGATTTAAATTTCTAAAAATAAAAAAAAATTAGATGTGATTAATGTTCATACAATGTTTAAATAAAATTACTTATCTAAATTGAAAAACCTTTACAACTTTTAAAAATAAGTAGAAGTACTTTAATAATAATTTAATTATTTAAAAAAGTTTAATCATAAGTATATAATAATATATTATTGTCTAAAATGCAAATTTTATTTATAAAATAAAACTTATGTATATAGTTATATTTTTTTATGCTATTTTATATTTATCAATATTTTTTACTAAATATTTTTAATCTAATAATTTGATTTATCAATTCAGAAATTATAAACTAAGAGTTTATCTTCTATTAAACTTAATTTTATCAAACTCAAGGAGTTAAACGAGTAAAATGAATTAGTCATTATAATGAACCAAGTGAATTGACCTATGGATTTAAGATCAAAATTATAGTTCCGCATATTGGATAAGATTAGAATTTAAAGGATTTGTAGTATGTCTTAAAAAAAAGAAGTTTATAATACACTTGAGAATAAGACTAGTGGCTTAAATTAGTGGTTTATTTTCTTGCATGCATTGTTAATACTTCTTTTTCTCTTAAAACTTAACTATGAACATACTATTATTTTTATTTTATCTTAAAAATGACATACTTTCTCATCAAAGGTTTTAGTAACTCGGTATATAAAGAATTAGGAACTGTAACATCAACTAGAGTATTTTTTTTTCTAAGTTTTATTTTTTTTCATATATATTATTTTCTTTATTTTCATTTGATAGCGTTAAAGTATCTTGAACATCATAATCCACATCAAATATAGAGTTTCTTGTTTTTTCTAACATTTAAGAATAAAATTAATGGAAACACTTGTTCCAATCCTATTATAAAAAAAAAAAAAAAAAAAAAAAAATCTAACCATACAAGTCAAGAACATCGATGAATTCAATACGAGGAAACAAGGGGGTACGGCTTTTATCCAAGGGGGTACGGCCTTTGAAATGGGCTGTTTGATTTGTCTAAAAAGCAATATTCACAAAGAGAAGTGCTTCTAACATAATTTTTCTTTGGCCTAGACTTGTTGACTTAATTAAAACATTGGGAAGAAAAACAAAGCCATGCACAAAATAAAATCTAAGATGGATATTAACTACGTGAGGGGAGAAAAATATCATATTAACCGTAGTTGTAGGTATTCATTACCTACAAAGAGACTTAAATACCTTTAGTTTATTACGATACTCTACTTTTTACTACAAATCCAAAAAAGTATCCGTTGATTCTTAGTAGTTTATTATTTAGACTGCAAATTGTTTGGAGGAGAGTTTTTACATTATTTTATTAAGTTAAAATCTTAGACTACAGAAAAATTGTATAGATCAACTACATTATACCGTGAAATTAAATATTTGTATATATTTTTTCAAATAATTTACAGAATCCACAAATGTTTATTGTAGTTAGTCATGCACATACAAAAATGGTGATAGTTTAACATTATTATTCATAGTTCACTCTTATTTGATATTATAAAATATTATTATTTTATTAATATATAATATTTTATTAACATAATATAATGTTAAATAGATATTATTAAAAACAGCAGTATCAAACTAATATTTTCCGCACAATACAATGAGCTTTTTCTTTTGCGGGACTGGGGAAAGGTATCTAGAACTATGCAATGTTGTCATCCTTAAGTAATATGTATGATATATCTTTATCTTGATCATAAAGTATGAGAAATGTCCAAAAATCGATTTATTATCATTTTGCAATTATTAAAAGAAAGTAAATAAAGTACTTTTTGTAAGAATTATGTTTTCTTCTTAGGTACACATGCCCATTCATTCTCTTTCTAAGTTTATTTTTCTCTCTAGTTTCTTTAGGTTTCTGAACTGATTTCTCATTTTTGTTCTTAAACAGATTCTTTCAGCGCAAAGCTGGCTATCTACAAATTATTTTCAGCCGAGAATAATATAAGTAAGTTTTTTCTATTTTTTATATTTATGAATTTCTTCATTCTTGTGCTTTTCATGCATAGTTTGTGTAGGTGAATGTGGTATTTAGCTTAATAGATGTTTCTTTGTTAGTATAGATTGGTTGTAATATGTTTAGCTTGTGATGCAGTCTTTCTGGAAGTAAGTTATTACTCTCTAGATTTTTAATTAAAATTAAAGTAAGGGAAGCTAAACTCCATGTAAACTTTGGAATTGAGTTTTACAAATGTCGTTTTTGAAATTCCGAATTTTGTTATCAGCTTACATTTTGATAGAGTTTCGTAATTATTGAGTTTCACTATTAACTTTTTATTGCATCTAATTAAATAGGAACATTGAAATGGTAAACAAGGTCTTGTTCATGCGTCTCTTGAAAAGTTAGACAATGTATGTTAGTTGATTTAGGATCGTTAATTTAAAATAACGAGTGGAATGGTTACTTGTATTATCTTGTAAAATAAAAGGGTGAATTGGTTAGTTTTAAAGGAATCATCAATTGTTACTTGGAATTTGTTAGAATAATGAAATTCTTAAAACAAAAGTATTTTAGAAAGAAACTTATCTTGTAAAATAAAAAAATGAATTGATTAGTTTTGAAGGAGTAATGAATTGTTAGAACAACAAAAAAAAATTTAAACTCTTAAGTCTTTTAGAAAGAAACTCAGAAGGCTTTTTTTCCGGAAGAACTAGGAGAACATTATACTACCATGTTGACCTTAAGAAGAAGAACCTATATAATCAATTCTATTCTCATTTATCAAAAAGGTGAGTTTTACAAAAGACAAGGAGTTTTATATATAGATTCCCAGCCTCCTTACACTCTATGTCATAAAAAAATGTGAGACTAATTCAAGCAAAACCTACTCATCTTCATGGCTTCGTGGAGCACCCTAAATTGGCAGATTTTGTCTCTCCTAAGTGATGTAGGACTCCAAGCTTCCAAGCTCCTTCTTCTATGTTGTAGAAACAAATTATTAGGGTTTCATATAAGTTGAGGTCCAATTAAGGTTTAAATTAAACCCACTTATGTTTCTATAAAATCTCATAATTACAAATGTGTATCAATAAATTTGTACAAGACTAAGAAGAAAATCCTAGTAATCTATACTCCAAAACAGGAGAGTCTTCTTGTTTAAGGCCTTTCCTTCTTCAATCTTCTTAGTCATGGACTTTGTCCAAGGACTTATGTGGTCTCTTACATAGTCTTCCATCACTAAACTTCTTCTTCAAGGTTCCTAAGAATAAACATTAGTTAGGTATTATCTTAAGGTATCATTTTCAAAATGAGCAAGACTTAACATTTTTCATTAAACTTACTAGGATAAGATGTATGAAGTTTACATGGACACATTGTAGATAAAGGTTGGATACTTCTACCTTGGGGAGTGGCTAAAACTTGGTTAAAAGTGCTATTGAGTTCATGTTGTGCTTTTTTAGTCTTCTTGATGAATTTTTCTTCATTTTCAGGTACTCTTGAAACAATAACACTAGTATAAGTTAAATTACAAATTCAATCAATCATAATTATTACCTAGTATAATGCATGTATAAATAATAAGTATGTTAATTTAAAGAAAAATTGATATACAAATTCTCAATTAAAAGCATGACCTTGTTCAAGATATATTGCCTTCACATACGAAAATAAAGCTTTCAAATTTTGTTGTTCAAATGGTTCACATTCTTGAAAATAAGTCTCTTGGCTTTAAATGCATATGAATGCTTCAATTTTTATCTAATTTATCCACAACATAATAAACCATTTGAGATTTTGTAGCCTGAATTTGTGGTTCATCATCATCATCTCTATTATCACTAGTGTGTATCAAACATGTAAAGTATACTAATGTAAATTCAAGGTCATTAATCATTTTACCTTTAGAAGTAGTTGTATTAGATAACATACATTTCAACAAAATAACAAAGAATCAACCATTATAGTTGATCTTATTATGTCTATCAATTTTCCATAATAAGGCACACTTTCAAATTGCATTTGATTGTTAATGTTACTTGCATGACTAATTTCTTCCAAAAGTACCAAATGTTATATTATTTTGTGTTTTAAGTCATTCATCTCTATAATGTAATTGATGTTATTAACATTGTAAGTGTTATAGGGATTTGCAAAATCAATTTAATTGATATCTAAGAACTTTAAATCATCTAAGTAGGGTCTATTCAAATCATTTCTTGTCTAAAAAGGGACAATAGGATTAAAATAATTGGATAGATTCAATATAATCAAATATCAATAATGCGATTATATGTACACAGTGAGAAAATGATTCTACAAGTTCTCTGTGAATCCTCTTGTCTATTATAGAACATGATCATGTGGGAGTTCTTAATTGTGTCCACGTAATGTCTTTAAATTATCTAAATTAAATATATAAATAATTAAATGGTTAGTCTTCGAATTGTAGACGAATTATAATAAGTTATAAAAGTACCTATTAAAGAAAAGGGTCAACAAGAATTAAGTACTATAATTAGTCAATACATGACGACATGCTTGTAACTTTCTCTTTGTTGATAAAGAGAAGTAAGTGATATGAACCTTAAGAGGTTGGAAAGATTTTGATCAACTCAAGAGATGTGGAATGAGAAAACCTCCATGGGAAAAGGAGTTCTCAATGGAAACATGCAAGCCAACAAGGCTATTCAATTCGACCATGGTGTAAAAGATTTAAGAAAACAAGAAGACAATAAGAATCGAGTAAAAATGGATTGAAGAGATAAAAATGAGAAGAACACCTCACTTTGAATGAAGATATCAAAGGATAAATGCAAGTCGATTCACTTGAGAAACTTTCTCAAGATAAGAATCAAAACAATAAAAGAGAAGAACTCAAACTATCACAAAAGAGACTTCATTCAATCTCCAAAATAGCTTTCCTTTATATATAATGGAATTCGTTCAAGAGAATAAGAAGGGACAAGAAAATAAAGTTAACATTGCTAATCAATGTAAAACAATTAGGCCAAGTTTAAGAGGGGGTTGAATTGAACTATTAAAAATTTCGTAAAATTACCATTTTATAAACTGTAGAATGAAAGTTCTTTAATGAAACTACTGAAAAATGATATTATGAAGTGTACAGCAAAAGTTCAATAGATTCCAGAACTGAAACAATCAACTGAAACAATACACAAAACAGTATATAATAAAACATAATCAAATCAGATGCGGAAGCAATAAACTAGAATTAGAAAACAATTTTGTTAACCTAGAAAACAATTAAGTAAACCTTAAAACAGTATAATAAAAAATCAGAATATATCGCAGCTCAGAAAAGAATCAGAAAAAATGACAAACAAAATTAGAATTACCAAAAACTCAGTTCAGACCAGGTCAGTAACAATCAGATGAACAGTAGAAACAATTCACTGAATGATACTAATGCAACAATTCAAATAAGAAATAATAACAATTTCAATAAAAACTAGTTTTCTGAAATTTAAACAGATGAACAGTAATTACAATAAATTGGAAATAGGAAACAACATCAAGAACTGATTCAGTCAACTGATCAGATATAAAGATTGTTTTAGAAGAGCACAAATTAACACTATAAAATTAGCAAACAATTTAATTCGAGCTAAAACCAATTATGAGCAGAATATGAGATCAGTGTTCAAGAAGATTAAAAGAAAGATCAAGAACACAAGAATTTATCGTGGTTCACCCTTCCTCAAGGGTTACGTCCAGTCCTTTGCAAACAAGCAAAGATTTTCACTAATCAAGATCACCAAGATCAGTTTACAACAATACAAACACTTGCAACCAGCAAGAACTCACTGCTCCCAGCAATAAACAACCTACTGAACCCCTCAACAGAATAAGAACTAATCAATAGCCACTGATGAAACCAAATTACAATAAACTTTGTAATCAAAACATAAAAACTATTGTCACAAATTATAGTCCCATTGTAAAGTGTAACCCAAAATACCCACAACTCAAGAAATGTCAAAGATTGTACAAAACAATAATGCTTCTATACAAAATCAAGTACAAAATGGTTTAAGACAGTATAGAAGACTTAGCTCTGGTGGAAAAATTAGTGTAACATCAGTCCCAATCAACTCAAGGCTCCATGATCAAATTGCTCTCAATTCTTGATGCAGTGATTCAAATATTCTTGTTTGCAAGATGTAAAGGGCACTTTTCTCTCTTTGAAAATCACAAAAAGTGTTTGCCTAGAAATCTTAGAGAATGATTTTCTGTATTTTTCAAAATAACGCGCCAACTTTATATAGAAAAATGTTTTTATCAAACAAAAATATCAATCGATTGATTTAAGCATTCAATCAATTATTTTTCTGTAACACAAAAAAAAATTTAGCAAGTCCAATTTTGAAAAACAATTTATTGTAAAATCCTGATTTTAGAATTTCTTAAAAGTTTGTTAATCAAAATTTATTTTTAGAGCTTTCTTTGAGTGGAATCTAATGCGACACATGATTTTATACCAAACTAAACTCACACACACACCCCAATCTAATTACTAGACCAAAACGTCCTTCAAGCTCTATGAAGGCTTCAAGTAATCCACTCGTAAGCTTTGATCCATAGTCTTCATCCTGTTGTTGGCTTCATCAAATCACTTAGCTAGCTTTGGTGCTAACAATCAAGAGTTAAATCATTATGTTTAACACCTCTTGATCCCTCAAAATTAGAGAATGCACAGGGTAGTTCCTGAAATATAGGGACATGTAATGATTACATGTGAAAAACAATAATGAATTCGAGAAACATGCACATGCAACACCACCTTAAGAATTCCAATACTCACAAATGTGTCTTGAAAGCTAGAAGAGTCAAATGGAGAAATCCAACTAACCTAGGTGCTCATGTGAGTTTGATGTGATATTTTAGAAGCTCAAAATACACTTTGAAGTCTCAACAATTTAGACCATGGTCTCTCAATTTGTAACCATCAAGTACTTAATTTTCTTAAGTTCCTCCTAAAATCTAAGAACTGGCCATGAACAATCCTTTAATCTCATCTTCCTTGATATCTACCTTTCAATTCTTCTTCTACATCCTTATTTGTCATGCTTCTTCATTTATTTTTCTTGTCTCCTCTTCTCTTTCAAAACAAGTTCTTCTTTATCCTTATTTATACTAACCTCCATGAATTTAGAAGACCTGCATTATAAAGAGTAAGATTAAAAACATTGAAGCTATGAATATTATTTGTTATTTCAAAGAAAACTATTTATTTCTATCCTCAAGGATCAAAACCCAAACTACATGTTTGCATGTTGAATGTATGATCAAATCCCAAGTTTGATATTATACAAAAAGAATTGTCTTTTAGTTTTTTTTATTTGTTCTTAGAACATGCATGAGATGATAATAATGATGATGATGATTATGATAGTTATGATTGTGCATGCACAAGATAATTAAAGAGGAATGTCTTATGTCGCTTTTTTCCATAAAATTTAAATAATGTTCAAGTAACAAAGATTTCTTCACTTCAATAATATAGGACTGTTGAAATTTCTTCATCCCTTGAAGAAGTTGACCCATGGAAAGATCAAGAAGCACAAGAGGTACTTTAATTCCCTCTTTGGAATTTTTATTTCCAATGGTCCTCTACATTCTGTTATATCTAAGGATAACAGAATAATAATGGAAGACAAATTTAAATGTTTAGTGAAAATACATAGATTGTCTTATGGAGAGCACCTCCTTGGATAAAGTGGAACTTGCTTTCTTCAAGATCAAAGTATCTTTTTATTGGTTCCACCACTTTCTTTTCTTTCTCCCTCTTTTTCTTCATTTGAACTTGATCCTTATCCAGTTCTTGAGAAGATAATGGTTTTAATGTGATCTTATGTCCCATGTACATTAAAGAATAAGTATTAGCAATACCATGATGTATGACGTTTCTATCATATTGTCATGGCCTTCCTAATAACAAATGAATTGATTCCACAAGCACAACATCACATAAATCTTTATCATGAAATTTACAAATGGAAAAGTATACATGGACTTATTTGGGCACCTGAACTTCTTCATCTTCATTCAACCTTTGTAACTTCTAAGGTTTTGAATAAGGAATGGTGGAGAGTTTAAGTTTTTCCAGCATCGTTTGACTTGCTACATTGGTACAACTTCCTTCATCAATATTAAGAGTGTAAGTTATATTCATGATTATGCACCTTGAATAAAAAATATTTTCTCTTCAAGCTTGTTTAAAGTCCTTTTTAATATGTCTAGCCATGGACCTAACCATCAATAAATTAGAATCTTTATCCCTTGAAGAATTTGGAAGATGAAGAATGTGGTGAACTTACTTTCTCATCATCTTTTAACATCTCAACCTTTTTGTTTGGAAAATCCAATGCAATGTGTCCATAACCCAAATATTTACAACATCTCATTTTACTTATATTTTCTTGAAAATTGTGTTTAAATGGAAAAAAGATGAATGAGAAGTTTTGTTGTTTGAAGAAGATGAAAAGAGTGAAGAATTTTAGAAATTGAAGAAGGAAAATAAGGAGTTTTGGAATACTTACCTGTGTGGCTTCTCCTCTTCCTTCTTATCCTTAATTGAAAATTCCATGAAACATATCTTTGAAAGTCACTTCTCCTTTCCATTTATTTTCCACCTTGATAGCTTGTTGGAAAATTTCCTCCAAAGAATCATGATATTGCAGTTTTACCACTTCTTGGATGTCTTGGTTTAGCCATTCAAGAATCTTGCCTTTTTTTTGCCTTTACATTCATCCTACTCACATTTAATAAAAAGAATTTCCATTTCCTTATAATATTTTTGTACATTTTTCACCATTGCCTTAACCTTTGAAGTTGAAGGATCAATTCCTTCTTATAATGTGAAGGCATGGATCTTTTTCTCAAACAAGCTTTAAAATCATTTCAAGTGAATATAGGCCTCCTTTTACATTTTTCAATATCATTTTGGACTTAGTTCCACCAAAATTAAGAATATCCTTCAAATTCTAAACACAACAAATTTAATAATGTCTATTTCTAAACGTTCATAAGAAAACACAATTTGGTCTACCTTCCTTTCCCATTATTTATACACATTGGGATCGAAACTACCTATGATTTCAAGAAATTTAACATTATTTCTAAAAACTTTATCCACATGTGAAATCCTTTTATGATCTCTTCTTTCTCTTCTATCTTTTCTTGGTGGATAAAAATCCTCGATATGAATCTCAAAATGAGTAGAAGATCTAAAATGTCTTCTTTCTCTTTTCTCACTTTTAGGTCTCTAATCTCCAACCTTTGTTACTCCAAGAGTTGCCTAAGTTCTTCAAGAGTAACTTGTTGCCTCTCCATATTCATGCTCCCTTCCTCCTAAGGAGTTAAAGACATCTTCAAAATTTCCAAGAAAACATAAACAAAAATTCAAGGAAAAGGTACAAAACTACAAAAAGAAGTGTAATGGTTAGTAGAAAAAGTTTATCCTAATCACTCTCTAAATGTTTACACTAAAGTGTTTGGGTTTAATATTTGAATGATATGTAATAAAATTAAAGGTTGGGTGCACTTAAATCACTGAAGAAAAAAATCCAAGCTATCTCAAAAATTATCTCAAAGTTCTAATCAAGAAATCTCTCAAGTGAAAGAGAAAGCAAATCCAAAACCACTAATCCTTAAAATTCTGAAAATTATGTGATAAAACTAGAAGGAATCTGAAAGAAAAAACTGAAAATGAAATTGAATAAAAGACACTAAAAGATTATACAAACCTATATGACAAATTGACTCAAAAAATGCAAGAAAAAACTTGAAAAAGACTCAAAAAAATGCAAAAGTTTTACCCCTTGGGATCATGTTAAATGTTCTTATGAAAGACACTTAAGATATAAACATTCAAGAAAACAAACCCACACAAAATGGCTGAAACAAGTTGTGCAACCCCAATGGAAGTCAAATAGAAAATTGATTCAAGAATTTAAAACAAACTACTCTTGGACTACCTATTTTTCAAGAGATTTTTGTTCTAACTTTTGCTAAATCTTACTTTGATTTCTTAGAACTTTTCACGGCTTTCCCAACACTTATATGTCTCAGAAATTCAAAGTAATAAGTCCCATGAAATTTCTTTTTAAGTTTATGATTCTTGAAAACAACCTACAAAAGAACAAACAAAGAAAGTAGGATCCCAACACTTGAATCTTAGTTTTTATGGGTTTCAAATCTTCCAAACATATTGAATCTTAAGAAAATTTTTACAAAGATATTTAACACTTTAAAAAGTCTAGAAAACTCAAGAAAGAAAGAAGAACTCAAAGAACCAAGAAGAACACAAAAGTCCAAAATTAACCAAGCATGAACGTTATACTCATTTTTTAAGAAAATTGTCAATATTACAAGATGTGGATACAATGACTTGATTAATGGATTAAACTAATGAAACAAAAAACGAAACATGTTCCAAGGAAAAAAAAAAAACTGATTCAACCAAGGAGTAATATAATGAAAATTGCTAGAATCACATCCAAATAGAAATGGGTTTCATACCTAATTCCTGAAGAACTCTTACTTTGAATGTGATGAACACCTCTTTAGAATGAGTTCATCTTCTAATCCTTGATATCATTTGATATGAATCTTTAGAGGTTGGAAGGATCTTAAAAAAATTCAAGTTATATGGAATGAGAGAACTTCTATTGGAGAAAGAGTTCCCGATGCAAGAAAGCCATCAAGGTTACTCAATTTGGCAATGTGTAAAACATGCAAGAAAACAATAACTCAACAATAATTTAAAGTAAAAATGGATTGAAGAGAGAAAAGTGGAAACAACATGCCACCTTGAATAGAAAAATCCAAGGATAAATGAAAGAAGATTCACCACTTCAGAAAACTTCTCAAGATAAAAGCTAAAGTAAGAGAAGCGAGGGATTCAAACTCCCAAAAATTCTCACCAAGGAGACTTCATTCATTTTCCAATATGGTTTTTTATAGTAGATTGGAATTCATCCAACAGAAGAAGAAGAGACAATAAAATAGAGTTAACTGTGCTAATCAAGAGTTAACTCACTTAACGATATTTAGTACCTCTTAATCCCTTGAAATTAGGGAATGTATGTCGTAGTTTCTAAAATTAAGGGAAATGTAATGATTACATGTGAAAAACAATGATGACTAGGAGAAACACACACGTGTGGCGCCACCTTAAGAGTTCCAAGTGTCACAAATGTGTCTTGAAAGCTTGAAGAGTCAAATAGAGAAATCCAACTAACGCATGTGCTCATATGACTGTCATGTGCTAGTTTAGAAGCTCCAAAAGAAACTTCTTACTCTACAATATAGACCATGGTCTCTCAAGTTACTTACTTCTCTCAAGTTTCTACTAAACTCTAAGAACTAACCATGAATAATCCTCTAATCTCATCATCCTTTATATCTCCCTTTTATTTCTTATTCTACATCTTCATTTGTCATGCTTCTTTATTTACTTTTCTTGTCTCATCTTCTCTTTCTTAATCAAGTTTTTTCTTATCCTTATTTATACCAATAAGTAAAATCCCTGATTGGGTTTCCCAACTGGTGGAAACAAAGTGCTTACACTAGATGACATAGTGTTAAGTTCATCATGAACACACCTTTTTTGGTAAAATATAGTCTCAATTCCATTTAAATATCTAGGAAAAGGCTAAAGACTCTTTAGCCATGTATCCTTTAGCTATTGAGCCTTCCGGTTGTGCCTTGTTACACTAATAAGACACTAGTAGAAAAATAGCCTTCGTCGTTGGTTCTAAGAGGCTTTTTTCGTCGGTTTTCGACCCGACGTTGACCCAGGAGACGTTGAATCAGACGTCGGTTTAATATCCGATGTAGTGAGTTTAATCACTACGTTGATTAATAAAACCAAAACCGACGTGGTGTTTAATAATATTATTATTTTAGGGAGTTACACCACGTCGGTTTTGTCCCAAAAACGACGTGGTGAAGAGAAAATCCACGTCGGTTGGATTCCCAAAACCGATGTGGGTTTTCTCTTCACCACGTCGTTTTTGGGACAAAACCGACGTGGTGTAACTCCCTAAAATAATAATATTATTAAACACCACGTCGGTTATGGTCAAAAACGACGTGGTGAGTCCTTCACTACGTCGTTTTTGACCTTAACCGATGTTGTGTGTGTTTTTTTTCTAAAGAAACAGATTAAATTAGCTACTACCCAACCTGCAAATAGTTCCACAACCAGATTTAATTCATTTTCAGTTCATATAATTTAATTCTGAAATAGTCCACAACAAATAATATACATAGCAATGTACACTAAAATGATCTTGTAATACATTAAGAAAACTTCTAATACTAAGATGTACTTCTAACTTTAAGAAAAAACTTTTCCCATTCTTGTTGAACTTCTTCTATGTCAGACCTTGCCAATGGCTCTGTATCTATAAAAACCTGAAATAAATGTGCAAAGTTTAGTCTTAGAATTTCAAAATTAACAAACATTTGACATATATTAT
>Ga0209700_102410_pt1 | contig 37932 bp, 19 predicted proteins | sample SiratroredBW_FD_187528 | JGI IMG/M metagenome (GOLD analysis project Ga0209700, IMG submission 187528) | Root nodule microbial communities of legume samples collected from California, USA - Siratro red BW (SPAdes) (version 2) | ecosystem: Host-associated > Plants > Roots > Nodule | place: USA...
TTTCTCTTAGAATTGCTGAATCTAAGTCTTGGGTATTGGATTAGATGTTAGTCTCTGGTAGGGGCATACTTAATTGGTTTTCAGGAAGACGATAGGTCAATGTGTGGCCTATATGTGTGATATGGTCTATGTGTGGCCGATATGTATTGATGTGGTTCATGTGATATCTTTATGTATGACGTTTGACATGAGTACTTGAAATGAAAAACGGAAAACTTGTATTGAAACTTGGTATGCTAGACTTTAAAGAAATTCTTATGATTGAGATATTCTGTTCTATTTGCATATATTTAGTATTGAAACTTATATGTTAATCTTTTAATAAATTCTTGTGAATAACTAATATGGTTTGCTCTTTATTTGTGTATTGATTATATTATAAAATTTTATTTTTCACTAGCTTACCCTTGCTTTTCTTGTTGTTTTGTAAACTGCGATGATTGTACTATGTACATGAGCAGATATAAATGCAGATACAAGAGTATGCGGAAGAGTGTAGACTTTATTTTGGAAATTTGATTCTTTTTGTTGGATTCATGTTAAACAATATACATTTGTGGGATGTTACATTACGCAAGAGAGATTTGGCAAAAAAAAAAAAGTTGTTTTTTCGTATATTTTTATATAATTAATTTAATAAAATTATAAAATAATTAAAAAATATTATAATAATAATAAAATTATAAATAATAATTATAATAATAAAAATAATAAAATTACAAAATGATAATAAAAATAATAATAATTAAAATAAATTTATAAAATAATAATATTATTATTAATAATAATTTATTTTTTTTAATTTTAATTTTAAATAATTAATACTTTTATGATTCTATCAACTAAAGTAATAATAATTTATTAATCACACCTAATAAATCAATTATATTTAATCTTAAATTAATTTTAATAATTTTATTTATTAAAAAATTATTTTATCAATTACACTTATTATATCACTTACCAAACTTTTATAAACTTTTCATTTTTTTCTCACCATCCATCCTTTCATCCGAACAACTTAAATTTCCACACACTTTCCTCTCAAATTCACTTCTTTAATTTCACTCCCTGAACCAAACAAAGCCTAAGTGAGAATTTTTCTCCTGTAGTATCTATCCTTTCAAGAGTCACTAGCAAAGCAAATGGCTAGTGTCTCAATAAAAGAAGGAGAAGGAAGTGCTCTCATGGCTATAAAGAAGTTCTTCAAGAGTAAAGGAAATCAAAATTGTTCGACTTCTTGCCAACATGGCCAAAGCAAATCGAGCCTGGGTGAAGTTAGCGATGAGTCTTCTAACACTAACTCTGATAAGAAGATTTTCAAATGCTATAGGTGTGGTAAAACTGAGCATATCAAAATATTTTGTTGAGCTAAATTACAAGAGAGTAACGTAGCTGATAAGATTGTAGAGGAAAAAAACTGGGGAAAGTGCTTTGTGGCAGAAACAAAATATGTAGATGCCTTGGCTTCTATCAACTTTGAAAATGATTGGATGGTTGATTCTGGTTGTGGCCACTATCTAATGGAAGTTCAATCCAAGTTTTCTAGCTCCTAAAAGTATGATGGGAATGAAGTTAAAGTCACGACCAATAATGTAACGGTAGTTGTGTCGGCACCGGCGATAAAAGCAGTGTCTCCAATGACTTCCGGCGATGAACATGTACTATCCTCAAACTCATCTCTGAATGTTGGAAATAATAATAATACAATGTACCACACAACGAGTTACACCATTGCACCCGAGGTGTTAGAAGAAAATGAACGGCTGAGAAAAGAGAACATGCAACTGAATCAAGAGTTGAGTCAATTAAGTAGTTTGTGTAATAACATACTCACTTTGATGACAAATTACGGTTCTGGTTTTAGTTGTTGGCAGTTAGGATCATCCGTTAGTGATGTGAGGACCATGCTGGTGCCGGAAGGGAAGACTCTGAAGCTTTTACCTGTGAAGCATGTTTCTTCCACTTATGACATCGTGCATGTCGATGGTGTCGCTTCTTGCCATGTACGACAGTGAATGCGATGGAGGTAGAGGTTTCCAAATTGTTTGGAGTTTCTATTAGGTTGAAATGATGTAGGTCAGAGTGCAAAGCGGAATCGGAGGGAGATCAAATGCAAACACGAGCACAAACACAAGTACAAACACAATCATCCAAAAAACCAGAGGAAATTTTAATATTTCACGCAAGAACCAAACATATTGAGATCGAACATAATTTTATTAAAGAAAAGATTCTTGAAAGCACCATCGCCACATTGGAAGTGCAAAGTGAGGGATATTTTTACAAAGTCGTTTTCCAAGACTTCTTTCATATGAGACTCAGTGTAATATCCAAAAGACCACTTTTAAGAGAGAGTGTTAAAAGTAAAATTGATAAATTCTATAATATTCAAGAGTTTTCTATAATTAATAGAATGGTTTGGAGAAATTTACAACTATCTCTAAAATTATTTTTAAATTAATTAAGGATCTAAAATGTTCCTTTTAGTACATAAATAGAGCTAAATAGCTAAATAGAGTTAGTTCTTTATTATTTGCAACAAGCCAATTAAAGAAGAAAAATTCTTCCCATAAACTCATCATTTTTATCTTGAATTTTTTTTTTTGAGATTTTTTTTCTTTAATTGTATTCTTCTACTTTTTTAGTTGTTTAATCTTGAGTCACGAGACTTTTTCTATTTTTTAGTATTCTTTTATATTTTCCAGATTGATCCAAGCTGCAAAATAGAAGAGTTTCTGAGTCAGACATTAGATCCTTCGGGTTACAGATTGTTGCTCTAATGCCTACGGTCCTGCTATACTTGAAGCTGTTTTGGTAGCTGGGATGTACCAAATGGTTGGGAAATTGTTTTTTCCTTAGGGAAGTGGAAACAAGATTTTTGTTAACACTAAAAGTATTGATAATGTTTGCTTGAATAGTGATACTGTGAATTATAAGTTGTCATTGCAGAAAAGTCTTGATTGCTCTTTTGTTATATATGATGAGATTACTAGTCTCGACTGGGGCATGTGCATAGGGAACTGTACTGTTGTTGGACTACTTCCATTATTTTTGCTTTGCAAGGAGATTCATGTTGATCAAGCAAAGGATTGTACTCATAATATAATCACAGTAATCATATAATCAAAGGCCGTTTTTCTTATATCTGTAAAAATAATCTCTCGGTATGTTTTTCTGTACACAAGTTTGAAAGCTGAATCCTTTATCTTATGTTTAAGAGATATGTGCTCGGGTAGGCAATACGTATGGGTTTAGCCTTGGCCCTTCGCCTCCCCTGACGTTTTTCTAATATATACATTTAAATTATTTTATTAAATTTAAACATAATTATATTTACAATCAAATTATTCTAAGAAGACACTTTTAAACTATATAATGTTTTGACAATATTGCGACAGATTAATCAATGGTTTCTATCATTATTCTCTTTTATTTTGTTTTGCTCCAATTATTTATAAGATATATGTTGTCTTTTTGTTGATTTCTGTATTAGAAAAAAGTTACATGAATTTTTTTTCCCATGTATTATAGTAAGTTATTTTCATATTGAATTTGAGACGAGGAGACGATATACCGTTACCCGGTCTTCATTATATTCAAATGCTTAAACAAATAGTTTATATTATATGCAATTTAATATTATATTCTGGTGTTTGATTCAAGCAAGTTTGAACTTTTTTGGCATGACATTCTTAAATTGTTGCAGTGGATCCTTTTGACAAGCAATTACTTATTTTAAAGCGTCAATTGCTCTTCATTACTATTAATTTAAAAATAAACCTTTCTTAATATTTCTGAAATAGAAATATGAAAAGTTAGAAGTTCCTCCATCCATTTCCAGCTACACGTTATGGCAACCAACATGCTCTGAAGAAACAAAGGAATGGAATGAGATTGAATTCTATAATATAAACAAGAAAAAAATTATCATAGTCAATACGGAATATCTCAAAATTATTTTTAGAATTTAAAGTTTAGGACTGAAAAAAAATTAACTTTCTGAGATTAAATTCAAAATTAGACTAACTGCTGTATGAGAACATTTTTTAAATAAAAGTCGACAAAAGCACTAAAGTAGTGTTGAATTAAAAACAAAACAAAACAAAAAATACAAAGAACATCCCCGCGTCTTTTCTTATTGGACAAGCTCTCAACGATTTTGGGGACATATAGGCGACAAAATTCACTATTTCCGATGCGTAATGCAATTGTTTAAGTTGAATTACAAATTCATGATACCATTGTACAATAAGAAGTTCAATGTTTTTTTATCTGAAAAATACCGATGGTATGAACTTTTTAGACTAACTGTCTTTTGCTGTAAATGGTCATTTATCGATTACTTTTTTAGTTATGATCAATTGTATTAAATTTTCAAGTGACCATAAACTATTTTCTCAACAAAAAAAGTAGAATATTTTTTAGAGGGATTAAGCATAGAGTGCATATGTTTTTCGGACTCAGTAAATTCAAAATCAGTTTTATCGAGCATCTCTTGGGAACTGAACTCTACGATGGAAAATGTAAACAAATACTGCAAATCTAAAGTAGTCCAAAATATATATTCTGTCAAATAACTATGGTGTAAGCAGTTACAAGATTTACAGCCTCGTCTCTATTACCTACCTCATGATGCTCAAGCTGTTGAAGTTTCGCTTATTTCTGCCAAATATACTTCGCATCTCACTTTTATATGCTCTCTCAAACAAAGAAATTTCAGATTTTTGAACATCTGAGTATGATCAGCGTCTCCATAAAACAAACACGAACAGGAAAATGACAGTCAACAACATTCCTGCATATTTGATCCATTGGTCGACTCGGTTTCGTCTCTCAATTAGCCTCAAAACAGAGTTAGATATTCCAACTGTATTGAGGATGTCCAATGCTTTTCTGTGTGCACTCTACATCGAAGATATATGTCCAGATGAAAAGGTATATCAAAAACAATATAATGGATTAATAATGCTTCACAATTAGCACTAAGGAATTAAAACCATAAAAAAACTCAATTGACGAAGGCTAATATAGAAAACAAAATCAAAAGGATAAAAGCTAGACTTTCTTCAACAAACTAATAGAAGGAACAATGAAAAGCATCAAAACAAACTAAGCTTTTCCAATTTTCAATGCATTAAGCATAAAAAGTAAGAAAAAAATTTTACAAGAACACACTTTCTTGGTATTGCCCAAAATGGACTGTTCAAGAGCGATGAACTCAATCTAAATGGAAGTAGAAATAATGGTTCAATCTAAAGGAGAAAGGGGACAAGAAAATGCTAGGTTTAACATCTGAAACATAAAATAGCATTATCTAGAAATAGAGAAAAAAAGCATAATTATATTTAACGTAACTAATGACTTAGTTTACATGTTTAAGAGGTCAACTTCAGAAACAGAAACGGCATGAAAAGAACAATAAATAGAGACAGGAAGCACATATTTTACATAATTGAATCTAATATAACTAATGACCTGCTGCTGCTGGACAGCAGCAATTTTCGTGATTACAATCTAAATTTGTTTTCTAAAGAAACTACTATTTTAGCCTAAAGACAGACATAATATTAACTCTGTCACCAATAATCACAGATTATTCTAGCTAAACCTAAACCGTAGAATATAAACGTTGTCATAGCAGAAATGAAATAAAATTACCTTCAAGCGTTCTCTTTGACCATGTATTGAAGAAAGGATGGCCTCCCCAATTGCATTTGCATTTTCTAGTTCCCGGGCAGAAGTGCGTACTGAATGTAATGCTTGTGCCTCCTCATCAAAAATTCTCAGAACATGAGCAGAATCCCCATTCTAGCAATTGGAAATGAAATTATTATTAACAAATAATGAGGATAGAAATAAGTCATTAAACTAGAGCATGATGGTAACAACATACAGCTCGTCCCAACAGTTCTGCTCTTTCATTAGCTTCTCTCATCCGTTTCTGATTCCGTAAGCTATATTTATCCAAGCTTGCACTTAGTGATTCAGCTTCTTCAGCTATTTGTTCCACTTTTCTGAATAAGAAACATAATACCTTCAATGAAAATGCTCAACTAGAAGTCCAGCAACAGAACCCATGATATATAGCATAAATATAAGTAGAAGATATATAGATGGAAATTATATTTTTGTATTATAGATAGGACAATTAGCATTAAGTTATGTGTAGTGCAATCATTTTGCTTAATATGACTATCCCAGATAACTGAGACAATAAAGAGAACCTGCCATTAATGTTTTGTTAGGGACTCCAAAATTTTGAAGCTAATATAGATCTTAACCAGAACCAAAGAACATGACTCTGGCAACGGTCAAGGAAAATAATTGCGAAATATGTTATAGTCCAAAAGATTGAGATTTCAACAATGAAACGGTATGTAATCTTAGAAGTGATTTAAAGTCGAATATGGTTTAATTTTCAATAAGAGGGAAAGGCAAAACAAACAATTATTATACAGTATGTATCTCTCCTTTATTTTGAGGAAAGGAGTGCGTTGTTTAGAAATGCAGCAAAGATAAAAACAAATTTATTTAGATGTTGTTATTGCTCATTGAGCACTCTTGGAACAGAATGAAGAAATTGACGTAAAAGCTAAGAAACATTGCACATATTTCACTCAAGTTCTTGTCATTTCTAACAACAGCAGATTGACAAAGCCTAACTGGTAGCATTTATCTGAGTAAATTTACAGAGTAATGATTTCTCTTCCAAAAATGTACTCATCCTTGTAAACCACAAGTAAATGAAACCTTGTACTTGATATTACGACAGCCAATACAGAATTAATAAAAACATGCATAGATCAATTAACACATATGCAACGTCTAGCCTTCGGTGCAGATTTGAGAATTTACAGTAACATATATCACATATTGCAATTACAAACTTGAATGAAACACACAGAACGATTACTATATCCTCCTAAGTTTCCAATCATCAACAACCTATCATCCTTCGCCCTTTTCCATTCAATCCTCCAAACAACATCATAACAGTATTTAGCATTGAATTTTAATTACTCTTTCGATTAATTTCAAACACAAAACTGTCATCATTCTTCCAAAATTCAAGAGGCGCGATTCCGAACTCCAATAATCACAACGCGAATCAATATGCACATTGGAAGCAGATATGAAATTGTCAATTCTTCCACAATCAAATATGCAACTCCGAACTCCAATAACCACAGCGCGAAACAACACGCACAAATCATCGAAGCAATTTCTTCAAAAAATAACAAATATCCTCATAAAAGCAACCGATTCTATGAGATCTGGATCCGAATCGTTCACCTTTTCCAGAGATCGCGTTGATGTTTTGCCGCGACCGACCGCCAGAGGCGGTCCATCTGCACGCAGAGCGATTGGATCTGAGTGATATCCTTCTTCACAGCGAACGACAGCTCCATGTCGGCGCCGGTACCGGCGGTGCCAGAGTACTCGAGGCGTTCGAGACGTTCAAGACCGTCACGAGACCTAAGCAGAAGTTTCTTCGCGGATTGGTGAATCTCCGATAATGTTCCTCCACCTCCTTCCATGGCGGCGACCGAGATGGTAGTGGTGGTTTTCTAGAGTATCTCCAAGAGAGAGAGAACTTTTCAATTTCACCCGAAAACATTGTTGTTCGCTGGGCTATTTTTTCCATTTCAGACATTTCTAGTGAATTTGTTTTGTCTTATTGGTTAAGTTACTCAATAAAAAATATTGTACTTTTCATTATGCGTATATTTGTATTGCTATGATTTTAATAAAATAACATATTTTCTAATTATATATATATATATATATATATATATATATATATATTAATATGTGATATTTATCTCTTTTTTTTTTTTTATATAAAGTATTTTTTTTTTGAAAAAAAAATCGGTTCTAATTTGATTTTTAATGTTTATATTTCAAAACTTTAGCTTTCAATTTTTATAATTTGTTTTAATTTTAGTCAATAATATTTTAAAATAAAATAAAAAAATACATATACTATAGAGAAAAGATATTGTCATTTATTAAAATGTAGATGGATTTTTTCATTTTGCAAAATTTTCAAATTACTCTGACTCTAATTAGTCTAATAGAAAGATGAATATACATATCATAAATATTAGAGTGGCACAGTGGAAGCGTGTGGGCCCAGAAGTGCTTTTAACAAGACATTATTAGGAATTTAATTTTAATACATTACTGTCAAATAATTATCCTAGATATAATTTTTAAAATAACTTTACAAAAAATTAATAGCTATATTATACACAACAATTCAAGATTAAATTATACTATAAAGAGCTTGTAGTTATAACTATTGACCCATCAAAAGAAAATGTCATATATATATATATATATATATATATATATATATATATAAAGAAAAAAAAAAAAAAAATATATATATATATATATATATATATATATATATATATAAAGAAAGAAAAAACAAGTCAAGGAAGGTGAAATTGGGTTCTCGAATTTGTCTCCTATAAGTGAGGGTCCTTGTTTGGAAATCAAAACTAAATTCAACTTTTGAGAATAAGAACATGAGGGAATACTTTGGAGGCATAAAAAAATATCTAAATTAAATCATAAGGTATATTTTGCATTATATAGATATATGTAATTTGAAAATATCTTAAATTGTTTTAGTTTGAATTATGTGTACTTTTAACAATTTGAGTTGTTTTAAACTAATTTTTGTTTCTAAAATGAGGTAAATTTGGTTTTACTCTCTTAGAAAATGAAATAATTTAGAATTCCAAAAGTCAAAATATGTTATAAATTTTATTACATGTAATTATTTCATTTTAAGTGAGAGTTCGAAGTCACAACGTCTTCTAATATAGTTTACATAAAGTTTATATTTTGTACACTCTAATATAGTTTACATAAAGTTTATATTTTGTACACATGCAAGTATACACAACTAGACAGATTTAATGGTCCATTCATCACTTATGTTTAAATCAAAGATTCAAAATAACAAAAATATTGAAATATTTAATTTTAAGATTAAAAAATAAATGTAATTAGCTGAAATACCTAAAGAAACAGAAAATATACGTGTATACGAGTGAATTTAATCAAGTGTATATGTACGTGTAGTAAATTTATTAACTTTTACATAAACTATTTTAGAGTCGTATTTATTATAATTTTATTGATTAACAATGCATTTTTTTATATTAATAATATATTTATATATATCAAATATGTTTAAAAGTTAGTATTTGAACTTCCTTCCAAGTTCCAATGGAATAGTGATAGACCTTACATTTTTTTTTCTAATTTTTCAGTTTATTTTGTCTTTTTACCTTTTTTTTCTTCATTGAAAGCAAAAGATAAAGACCCCTTGGCCAGAAATGGCTATATAGGTAAGTTAAAAGGCAAATTTTTCATTATGGTGCAATTTTATTTAGAAATTCTTATAATGGGTAAAAAAATTTTATTATCACTGCAGATAAATCGTGTCAAGTCATAACTATATCATGTCGCAGAAATTGTGTCGTGTCATTGTGACACGATTTTGTTTAACAGTCAATGAAATCGTACTATATTGACACGATTTTATGACTTAATAATAATGTGACACAATTTCAAGGATAATTTTTTTAAACTAAAATCGTGCCACCTCAATACGATTTCAGTTCAGAAAAAGTAACTTGAAATCGTGTCACATCAGTAGGATTTTAGTTCTACTAAAATCGTGCGACAGTGGTAATTAAAAATTATTTACCCAAAATGAGAAATTTGCCTAAGACAAAAATATATCTGTAGAATGTTGGTACATAAAATAATGACCTTTATAAAAATGGTATATAAGTTATTGTTATCTATATTTTAGATTGAAAATGGGAAAAGTTAGCTTTAGAAAATTTAAATAAATCTATCGACCTATCAAAGTAAAGTATAGTTTGGACAAAACTTTTGTTAAATCAAAAACAAAAAATTCTTAACCTAGAAGATTCCTAATGTGTACTTAATAAAGTACTATAACTATTATATATCCTAACATGTAATTGTGTTAGATGAAGATGAATTATACATTACATCTGATGTCTATAAGAAGTAGTCTTGTAATAAATAGTCTAATAAAAACATGGATTGTATGGATTTTTAATATGAATTAAAGTTATAAATAAGACTTAACATCAAATAATTTTTAAATAAAAAATAGACACTTGAAATTATTTTACCAACATTTATATTATTTATGATTGAAAACGTTTTTAAGACTAACCATTTTATAATTAGTTACTTAAAGGAAAGAAATGTGATTATGTTTACTTATTATTAATTGTTATATATGCAAATATTGTTCAAATTGTTTCTATAAATAGAGTCATGATAGAAATACATTTAAGATGTAATCAAAACTTTTTTTATTAAGAATCCAAGCCTATAAAGATGAAGATTCCCATCGATGACTAGCATAGATTAAGTGTTAGTTAATTCAAAGTTGTAATAATCATCTTCCAGAATCTATATAAAATGTATCAGATGAAGATAAAGAACACGATTATTATAATCCAATAATGTTCTTTGTGAGTGAGAAATAATTTTTATAATTTTTCACATGGTGAAGTTTATCATGTGAGCTTTAGTTATGCTCTAATAAAGAGTATCTGTTTCTTTTTTGAGAGTTCTTAATTTCAGATAAAGATTGAGAAAGTATAATCAAAAGTGATATACTCATAAGTTCCATGAACAATTTATATACTCATTTATAATTAGGAGTGATTTGTATACTCGAGTTATAATCAATTGATTGTTAGTGAAACCTCTTCAATAGTCTATATAAGGAAAAATAGGTTGTGTTTTAGTAAACTAGTATAAAAGTCTAAGACTATATTTAATTCTCTTTTCAGAACCCATTGTTTCGACATCCAACAGAGTATATTTCCCTTCTTTTGTCATTTTCAATCTCTTTTGTCACTTGTTCCTCCAAAATAAAACATAGCCTCAAATTGTAAAGAAGCCAATTTAATAATGTCCAAAATTAGTCTATGAGAAAATAAAGTTTGATCTACTTTCCCTCTCTCATTCATTGTACACATCGAGGTTGGAACTACCACTAAATTTTGAATTTTTTATATATTTTTTTTGCTTAATTTTTCTTCATATCGAGTCCTCCCTGTTCTTGTTCTTCCTCAGTGATCAAGTTAGAATTCCTCTCTTTCACTCCCACAGTAAGAGGATAGTCTTGAATGTCTACTAATCCGACCTTTCCCTCTTCCTTTCCGTTATTCTACTTTCATGAGTTTTGTACTTTATCTTTCCACCAAATCTTAAGAGTTCTTGCATGGTCATTTATCTCTTCTCCAAAGTTAACACTTCCTATAACCTCTTGTGAACTTTTTGGAGGGGTTGAAGACATACTGATAAAAAAACAAGAAAACAGTATAAAGAGAGAAAACTTGAAGTATATGCATGAGAAGAAAATATCATATTCACTTTCTTAAGAGTTTCCTCTTAAAAAGTGTTTGAAAGGTATAGATGGTTCACTCAGAGAGAACTAAAAGAATGTGACAAAAATTTTATCAAAATTTCAATAATGAGTATTTACCTTCAAGGGAAGGAGCAACAAAATTCTTAAATAACTTATAAAAAAATTTAAAGAAAAACCTTTCAAGACAAAAGTCAAAATGAGACAACCAATTTTACCATTTGATTTATCTTAAAATTAAAAAAAAAAGTTACCTAAAAAACCAATCACCAAACTCTACAGGGTTAATTTTTGACACAACAATGTTGAATATTGTGTTAGCCAATGGTTTTATATATCTGACATAGTTACTGGTGTCAGGGGTCCTGCACCACTTTGCAGCTATGTTGGCATTCATTTGTTTTCTTATGAAAGAAAAATTGGCTTTATTCGCCCAGTAAAGTTTCTCATTTCAGAAAATACTGTTTACTAGAGATGGTTTGAACCATTGTTGCATTCATATTTTGAATTACTTTGTCAAATGTATCTTCATTCATAAACATTTCAGCTGTACTAATTGTTATGAAGCAACTTATTCACCATTTCACATACAAGCATATATATATATACCACCATTTCAATTTCAAATGTTTATTAATTTTGTTTTTATCATAATGAACAACGTTAAAACCAAACATATACTAACAGTGGATAAAAGTTAAACTCGTACAAATTAATGTATTTCTAACCTTGTCTCTTTTAAAAAATTCCTCAAAATCAAATATACGTACACTTTCAATGCCTCTTATTACACTGCAGTAAAGGTAAACTGTGCCGAGCTGCAAGACATTCACATAGTAAAAATCAAACTCTAATTTTAATTTTCAATTACAAATGTCATGTCATCCCTGTCGTAGGCAACCCTCCCTGATCCCTAATTTTAAATCAGTGCTAAAGGAGAAAATAATCTTTTCACAAGTCTATTGAGAGAAATTGTTAATAATTTATCACAAAATAAACCATATTTAAATAATTGTTATTTCAAAAAAAGTAAGTACTATATTATCTATGGAGACCTAATAAATAATTGCCATATACAGAAAATTAAACTATATTACAAATAGTGAAAATTAGTTAATGACTTGAAATATATAAATATAAAACAAATAAAATATTATAAATAAATTATAAATATATAACATATATATATATATATATATATGGGGTATGGAAGCAATATATGCTAACCCTAATAGCCTGAATCTGATAGTCTGAATTGAAAACTTCATTCATACAAAGGCAACTACTAGAGTCTTATAGTAACTTGTACAAAACTCGAAGTAATGGCTATTTTAAAATAGTATAATAGATTAGCTCTGTCCCATTTGAAGTGTTCTCTTATTAACCACAACTAGGGAGGATGACCAGACTTTTCCCCCTCCTCACCCAAAATTCAACATATGTAAATTATTGTAAGTATGGGCAATAACAACTTAATTGAATAAAAAATTTGGAGAAAAAAAAATTGTAACCAATCCAAATTAGTTGTTTGGCTTAATTTTATTAGAAGGCTATTGTGAGTATTGTCTACTTAGAAGTTGAGGTCAATGACCTCTATCAACCTATGCTACAACTCTTCATCATCTACTTCCAATCATATTCATCAGAAAAGAACACACTGGATAAATTCACAACAACAGAATATTAAATGTGAAACCAATCCATATGATAACTGACATAAAATATATACTTCCAAACATATGAGCTATATTTTGGATTGAAGATAAATTATTAATCTTAGTGATACAAAATTGTTGGAAAATTTGATTTACCAAATATTAAGTGATAGATTGAAAGAGAAAAATAAGTGGAGGATTTGATTGTGATTATTCGTTGCCAAATATGGTTATTGATAAGCTTTCATGTGTATATTAGATTGTATATCACGATTGCATATGTGCACTGATGTTCCTTTGCAGTTGTTGTATTCATTTGTTAGATAGTGAGGGTATTGAGTTCACGAAAGTCTAGAGAGGAATTGAGGATATAATTATGTTTTGATATTATAACTTCTAAATAATTTTAAATATTTGTATGGCCGCACCAACCACACACGTGTTATTTGATATTTTATTTTATTATTTTAAATGTTTTTCTTTAAATATCAAATAATCGTTTGTGTAATATGAAACTTTTAAAATAATTTTTGTGAGATATGACGTTTTAAATAATTTTAAATACTTGTATAACTAGTAATATTTAATTTCTTAATATTTTCTTTTAGATATGAAATGATCATACATGTCACACTATATTTAATATGAAGCTTTGAAAGTATTATGTTTTAAATAATTTTAGATATTTGTATGGCTATATACGTGGTTTAATATTTAATTTAATTATTCCAAATGTTTTCTTTTCAATATTAAATGGTTGTAGTGTGATTGGATAATTAATATGATACTTTTGAAAATAATCTTTGTGGGGGTATTATATTTTAAATAATTTTAGATACTTACAAATGTTTTCTTTTAGATGTAAAATGATTGCATGTGTCATGCAATATTTAATGAGAAACTTTGAAAATAATCTTTATGATGAGATATCATGTTTAAATAATATTAGATATTTACACAATCGCATGTATCATTTGGTATTTAATTTCATTATTCCAAATATTTTATTTTAGATATCATATGATCACGTCATGCGATATTTAATATAAAATTTTAAAAATATTTTTGTTAAATATCATGTTCTAAATAATTTTAGATACTTGCAGGATCCGCGATGTGGATATCTTTCGATTTCCTTTTTGTTTGCAATGAAGACTTGGAAATGCTATGCAGGAAAATGGTTTGAAATAGAATGCATAAACGCTTTCACATGTAACAATAATAGTCACACACCTTACCTGAAGTCAATATAACATTGGAAGTGAATATTGAAGTTATAAAAAAACACAATTATCAATCATCCCCTTCACAGTAACAACTGCAGAACCAAAGATTCTCCTTTCAAGTGGCAGGAAGGAAGCCCTTTCGTCTATTCCGTGATTAACAACAAATTATATATATATATATATATATATATATATATATATATATATATATATATATATATATATATATATATATATATATATATATAAGATAATAAATTTTTTATTCTGAGATAATTTTTCTTGAGAAATTTTTAGAATTGGCAGAGTTGCATATATTTCGTTGTAATTAAAAATTTGTGTTAATTTAATCTTACGTTTTAGGCTTTTTAAATGCTCAAAGGTGCATATAAGTGAAAAGACTTATTTGATGTATTGACGTGGTAAGTATACAGGAGTTTATATAAGTTTCGGATCATCATTTTACTCCTTATTTTATGAAAGATGTTCAAAGTTTTAAAAAAATATTATAGTGAAGAAATGTAGAAAATATTGAAATGGTGTATTGTTTTTACAAGAAATATTGTTTTGTGGCAAAACAATATGTGGGTAAAGTTAAAATCTTTAGTTTAAAGGAATTAGAGAATGCCACGTATAACTTCAATACAAAAAGAATACTTGAAAAAGGAGGACAAACTACTGTTTACGAGGATGATGATAGATGGAACAATTATTGCAATGAAAAAATTTAACGTCCAAGAAGAAAATAAAAGAATTCATCAAAGAATTTGTTATTCTGTTCCAAATTAACCACTGAAACATGATCAAGTTGTTAGGAGATAAAATGTTCCTTTGCTTCTTTGCTTGTTTACCAATTCATTCCTAATGGTAACCTTTTTAAGTACTTGCATAACTAAAATAAATATTTTCCAATGACATGGGACACCCGTTTGAGAATTGATATTAAAGTTGTTGGAGTCTTGTTTTACTTGCACTCTGCTGCTTCTCAACCTATTTATCATAAAGATATCAAGTCAACAAATATAGTATTGGATAAAGTATAAGACAAAACTAACTCCTTTGGCAGAGAATGATTTTTATTGATATTCCTCATTTTATTATAATAGTTCAATAAACATCTGAATAAACGTAACCGTAAGTGTCATTTAATATTTAATTTTATTATTTTAAATATTTTTTTAAATATCAAATAATTATATATGTTATTGTGATATTTAATATAAAACTTTAAAAATAATATTTATAAAATATTATATTTTAAATAATTTTAGATACTTGTTTAAATGTATATATTATTTGTTATATAATTTTATTATTTTTTAATGTTTTATTTTAGATATAATAATAATAGTCCTAAAAGGAATAATAATAATAAATATATGATTTGAAAGTTGATGTATATGAACTCGTTCTTCTTTTAGAGTTGTAAAGGTATATTTTACAAATTTGAGTAAATTTCTTCATTTGAATCAACTCACCGCTTTGGAGAAGTCAACTCAGGCTGATCTCCGCTGCATAGATATAGGGGGTTGGGACATTCGTGTTGGGTCAAGGCTCATTTGGGTTGCTCCCCCTCCTCCCTAGTGTCTCTTTTTTATTTAACACCTTTTTTTACATTTTCATCTCGGCAAAGCATTCCTACATTTACTTTCTGGACCACTTCAGTTATTGATAATATTATAAGTGTTTTGCTAGAATATACAAAGGGGTAAGTGGTGTGGTGAGTGTTGTGGAGCTTTTCCAGTGAGCGAACGTGGTAGAAGGTGTCGCAACAAAACTTCTCCCACAATTTTCCTAGGTAAGTTGCTTTTCTTTTTACATGGTTTAGAGATGATATAGGGGTGCAGAATTCATAGGTTTTGAGATTTCTTTTAATAAGAATGAGTTATGAAAAATGAAACCTACAATAAAATATAGGTGACTGAAATAACTTAAAATGTATTTTGTATTTTGTAGAAGGTTTATGTGTTACATAAATAGTTCTTTAAAAATAAAGGTGTGAGGAGGAATGTTTAAAAAAAATATTTTTCATAACAACTTTTTCTTTTTCGTAATAGAAATTTTTTTTATGAAAAATATTTTCTGTAAACATTCCTCTTCGTACCTCCATTTTCTAAAAATGGTTTCCCTAATAACAATAAATTGTGATGGTTAAAAAACCATAGTGAAGAAATATAGAAAAAAATCTTCGAAAGAAACGGTGAATTGTTGTTACAGCAAATATTTTCTTGTGGTAAAGTTAATATGGAAGAAGTTAAACCCTTTAGCTTAAAGGAATTGGAGAAGGCCACAGATAACTTCAATACAAATTGAATACTAGAAAAGGAGGTCAAACTACTGTTTACAGGGACATGTTGACATTACAGTGACAAAATTTAAGATCCAAGAAAAAATAGAATAATTCATTAATGAATTTGTCATTTTGTTCCAAATTAACCACAGAAACATGGTCAAGTTGTTAGGAAGTTGTTTGGAGACTAAAATCCCTTTGCTTGTTTATGAATTCATTCCTAATGAAAACCTTTTTGAGTACTTGCAACAGAAAAATGAGGATTTTCCAATGACATGTGACATGCGTTTGAGAATTGACACTGAAGTTGTTGGAGTCTTGCTTTACTACACTCTGTTGCTTCTCAATCTATTTATCATAAAGATGACAAGTCAGCAAATATATAATTGGATGAAAAGTATAGGACAAAATTAATAGACTTTGATACATCTAGAATGATTTCCATTGATGTTACTCACCTTATTACAGTAGTTCAAGGAACATTTGAATATTTGGATCCTGAATTTGTTTGAAATAGTCAATTCACAGAAAAAGTGACATAAACAACTTTGGAGTAGTTCTTGTTGAACTATTAACAGGGCAAAAGCCAATAACCCTCCTAAGTTCAGTTAGCTTCAAATTTCATGATGTGTGTGGAGGAAAATTGTGTATTTGATATTATTGATGAAAGAGTGATAAAGAAAAGGGAGAAAAATCTTATCATGGAAGTTGTCAATCTTGCAAGTAGATATTTAGAGTCAAATGGAAGGAGAAGACTAACTATGAAAGAAGTCTCATTGGAACTAGAAAGTAATATAAAATTGAAAGGAAAATATAATGCACAAGAAGGACATAACGAACTTGATAGAAGTATAGGCTATCAATATTGGGATGATAACTCTACTATCTCAAAAATAAGGTCAGCTTTTGATCTGAGTAGCAAAACATCAACTTTGGAAGATATTCATATTATTACCATATGACAAGTAAGTATTCTTAATTTTTGTATTGAATAAAATCATTTGGTTAAATAATAAGCATATCAACTTAAAAATTTCTAAGCATTAAACTTTTGCAAGTTATACTTGAAATTGTGATTCTTCGTTGCCAAATATGGTTATTGATAAGTTTTGATATGTAAATTAGATTGTATATGGTGTATATCAAAGATTGCATATATACACTGATATTTCTTTGCGGTTGTTGTATTCATTAGTTAGATGGTGAGGCTATTGAGTTCATTAAGGTCTGTAGAGGAATTGAGGAGTCGTGGTTGTGGTTTCCCAATATTTTTTTAGTATGGATGGTGCTAGCTTATTCCTTTGGCTAAACGGATTCACACATAATCATTCGTTCTTGTAGTTGTAAGAATATACTTATTCTTTTGGCTAACAGGTCTGTGGCCAAATGAAGTATATAAAATCATTGAGAAGAAAAGGTGAAGTTATTGCTTAATATTAGGCCTCAAACTCATAGGAATATAAACACCTGTTAAGAAGTTGGAGACTTGCACAATCACCTCTTGAGTCTTAACCAGTCAACAACCACTCTCTACTTCCAAGATAGAGGGTTGGGACATTCGCGTTGGGCCAAGGCCCATTTGGGCTGCCGCCAACCCCTTTTCTCTTGTCATTTAACACCTTTTTCACATTTTTACCCCATCTTAGAAAAAGGCTGAGATTGTTTAGCTGGACCAGCACCTTCTTTTTCTACTCCTCTTCTTAGCATAAATACACCACCATATAATATATATAGAGAGAGAAATGCAATAATACATTATAACTTCTAAATAATCTTATATACTTACATTATATACTTACATTGACGCTGCCGAAAGCGGCTGCACTTGGCCGCACGAATTAGATATCAAATGGTTACATTAGTTATGCGATATTTAATATGAAATTTTAGAAATAATTTTTGTAACGAACGCCGTTCTAAATAACTTTAGATACTTATGTGGATGCACGTGTCATTTGCTATTTAATTTTATTAGTCATATTGTTTTCTTTTAGATTTCAAATGACCGCACGCATCACACTATATTCAATATGAAACTTTAGTGTGATATCATGTTTGTATTTCAAATGTTTTCTTTTCGATATCAAAGGTCGCACGTGTCATAAGATATTTAATATGATACTTTGGAAATAATCTTTGTGGGGTATTATGTTATAAATAATTTTTGATACTTATAAGCCGCATGCAGCCGCACGCGTCATTTGTTACTTAATTTTATTATTCTGAATGTTTTATTTTAAATATGAAATGATTGCACACGTCATGCGATATTTAATACAAAACTTTTGAAATAATCCTTTTGAGGTATCGTGCTCTAATTTATGTGTTATCTAGTATTTATTTAATTTTATTATTCTAGATATTTTATTTTAGATATCATATGATCGCACGTGTCATGTGATATTTAATATGAAGCTTTGGAAATAACCTTTATGGGATATCATATTCTAAATAATCTTAGATATTTGCATGGTCGCACGTGTCATGTGGTGTTTAATTTTATTATTTCAATTGTTCTTTTGGATATCAAATAGCCGCACTCCTCATGCGATAGTTAACAAGAAACTTCGAGAATAAATATCAAATTTTTAAAACTTAAAAAATACAAATTGTCAAAAATTAAAAAATTAAAAAATATTTTGTGAACTCTAAAAATAAAAATATGAATGTTTCAAACATTAAAAATATCAACCCAACAAAAAAGTTTTCTATCAAGAACCATGTGATTCCTAATTTTTCCTTACGAATGGAAATATGTTGGAGCAAGGTTTATCTCTATCGGTCCTAAAATGAAAAAAAAATATTTGTCTTTATATTTTTTTCTACTTGAATTTTTGTTCTTGGAAAAAAATAAACATTTTAAAAAATCATATTTGTTTCACTCATTTAATTAAAGATACTGTCTTAAGGTGTTAATACCTTCCTTATACACAACTGACTCCCGAACCCTAATTCTATTTCATAGACTATTTTCCTCGTCTTTGTCTTTTCTACATTTAATGTATTGATGTGGTAAAATATGTAGGAGTTTCTATAAGTTTTGAATCCATCATTTTACTTCTTATTTTATGGAGAATGTTCAATGCTATAAGAAAAAACCATAATGAAGAAATATAGAAGAAAAATCTTCAAAAGAAATTTGTTACAACAAATATTGTATTGTGGTAAAGTTAATGTGGATAAAGTTAAACTCTTCATATTAAAGGAATTAAGGGATTGTTGAAGGCCACACATAACTTCAATACAAATAGAATACTTGGAAAATGAGGTTAAACTATTGTTTACAAGGGCATGTTGATATATGGAACAATTATTGCAGTGAAAAAAATTTTAAGGTCCAAGAAAAAAATAGAAGAATTCATCAATGAATTTGTCATTGTATTTCTAAAATAAAACATTTGAAATAATGAAATTAAATATCAGATAACACGTGTGGTCATGCAAGTATCTAATATTATTTAGAATATGATACTTCACAAAAATTATTTCCAAAGTTTCGTATTAAATATTGCATTACACATGCAATCATTTGATATCCAAAAGAAAACATTTGGACTAATAAAATTAAATATCGGATGATGCGAGCGGTCCCGTGTAGTCTCGCAAGATCTAAAATTGTTTAGAACATGATACCCCATTAAGTTATTTCCAAAGTGACATATTAATTATCCCATGTCGCGTGTGACCATTTGATATTGAAAAGAAAATATTTGGAATAATAAAATTAAATACCAAATGGCACGTGCGGCCATACAAGTTTGTAAAATTATTTAGAACATGATTGCCCACCGAAATTTCATATTAAATATAGCGTGACGCCTACGCCCATTTGATATATAAAAGGAAACATTAGGAATAATAAAATTAAATACCAGATGATACGTGCAAGCATACAAGTATCAAAAGTTATTTAGAATATGATACTTCACAAAGGTTATTTCAAAAATTTCGTATTAAATATCACATTACACGTGCGATCATTCAATATCTAAACGAAAACATTCAAAAGAAAAAAAATTAATACTAGATGAAGCGTGCGACCATATATGACCATGCAAGTATATAAAATTATTTTAGCAGTTATAATGTTAAAAAATAATTATTGCATATATATATATATATGTGGTGGGACTGTATTTATGCTGTAGAAAAAGCAGGTGTTGGCCAGCTAAACAAGCCCAACCTTTTTTAAGAAGAGGTGAAAATATAAAATAGGTGTTAAATTAAAGAAAGAGGGGATGATCTTAATGATAGTCTACATTTCAAATATCCTCAATTCCTCTAGGGATCTTCATGAACTCAATAGTCTCACCATCTAACCAACGAATGCAACAACTGCAAAGAAACATCAATGCATATATACAATCGTGATATACAACATATACAATCTAATATACACATGAAAACTTATCAATAACCATATTTGACAACGAATAATCACAATTTCAAGTATAACCTCCAAAATGATTTTATTCAACACAAAAATTAAGAATACTTACCTGTCATATGGTAATAATATGAATATATTCCAAAATTGGTGTTCTTCTACTCAGATCAAAAGCTGACCTTATTTTTGAGATAGTAGAATTATCATCCGAATACTGATAGCTTATACTTCTATCAAGTTCTTCTTTTCAATTTTATATTATTTTCTAGTTCCAATGAGACTTCCTTCATAGTTAGTCTTCTTCTTTCATTTGACTCTAAACATCTACTTGCAAGATTGACAACTTCCATGATAAGATTTTTCTCCCCTTCTTTTATCACTCTTTTATCAATAATATCAAATACACAATTTTCCTCCACACACATCATGAAATTTGAAGCTAAACTTTTGGCTTCCTCTGAACTTAGGAGGGTTAATGGCTTTTGCCCTGTTAATAGTTCAACAAGAGCTACTTCAAAGTTGTATACGTCACTTTTTCTTGTGAATTGACTATTTCGAAGAAATACAGTATCCAAATCTCCAAATGTTCCTTGAACTACTGTAACAAGGTGAGTAACATCAATGGAAATGGAAATATTCTAACATTTTGTTTTTTAACATTTTTTGTTAAGCTCATTATTTAGTATAAAAAGAAAAAAAAAAATACATTAATTTCTATGAAAAAATGTAGTTGAGAAGATGGCAAATATCTATACCTGATTGAGGGTGTTGGATTCAATTAGTAGCCCAATATGCTAAACTAAGTCTGAGAAACCTTTTCTTGCCAAAGAAATCAAGCACATAGGGTATTTAAAAAAGATATTATAAAACACTATGTATGCGTGGAGTTATTTAATGTATCTACCAACGTTATTACTTGATATATGAGGAAACTATTTGATTTGTTCGTTTTTCTTTTCATTATGAAAATCTAAACTAAAATTAACATAAGAATTATAATAAAATTTAATTAAAAAATATTTCAAAATAAAGATTATTAAAAAAATCATTTATAAGACATCAAATTTTAAATTATTTAATTTAATTTTATTTATTATGTTAATTATTTGTTTTTTTATGATATAAAGCATACATTAACAAAATATTAAATTAAATTTATTTTATTAATTAATTAATATTATTTTAATTATTCACTTTATATGATATAATACGATATATTAATAATATAATTATCAAAATAATTATTATTATCTGTAACCTAATCAATTATACATTTTATTATAATCAGGTACCATATTTGAATTTCTTTTATAATAATGAATAAACTTTAACACTGTAATTGTTTTTTGTGTTTTATGTTTTTCAATTTGTTGATTTTCGCACTTTTTCTATTTTTACTCCTGTGTGAATATTATATTTCTAATATATATATATATATATATATATATATAGAGTATTATAAGAAAAAAAAGCTATTTAGAGATTAATTTTTAGCTAATTTAGAATTAGATACTAATTATCTTGACTTGATTGGTCACTAAATTCAATTATTACTCCTATTTTGTAGTGATTTAATAACCAAAATTTATTTTGATGACTATTTTAGTCACAATTAACAACTGTTTCATTTAATAGTTAAAAATTGGTCTCTAAATATTTGTTTTTTATAATGTAGGTGATCAATGTTCCTAATTAATAAAAAAGTCATAAACTATTTATCACTTCATAATTCATGCATACCATTTTATGATAGATATTGTTACGTGACTCGTCGATTTCCTGTGATCGACTGAAATGTGAAGAATAAAGTTTAAAATATTTTTAATAATGTTACTCAATACAAATACTGATAACAATGTCTAATAATAAAAGGATATTGAAATAAAAGAACAGTAAATAAGAACTGTAACAAAATGCATTCATATTATTTTATATTTTTGTGTGGTGTATGGATATTTTGTTCTTCTAAAATATCTTTATGCACATTGAAAATATATATATATATATATATATATATATATATATATATATATATATATATTTTTATTTATTATAATTTAAAATTATTTTTAAGTTTATAAAATACGTTATATATATTATAAACACGTATTTTATAGACTAATAAAATGACTAATTTTAAATAGTTATAAATCAAGTAATATTTGAGAACTAAAAAATACGACAAAAAATGAGATAGGAAACAGCATTGTAGTTGTAAATTTTTAATTAATTACAGTAAGATTACATTACCTAAGTGTAAGATGGTTGGTTCGTTGTTTTATAATTTCTTAAAAAGATGGATATTTTCATTTATTTAAACTATGAAAGTTTCAATTTTAAATAAATATTTTGTTTTTCATTCTCAAAATATTTCTAAATTAATTTTTTAATTAAATTAGTTTTTTACCGCAATCTGTTGGAAAGTATAACGACATAGTAAATTTTATATAAATACAATGAATTAAGTCATATATATATATATATATATATATATATTATATTTAATGTCCACAAAAATATTTTAGAAGAACAAAACGCATGGCACAACCTTTTGATATATAAAAAAATATTTAAAATAATAAAACTAAACAGTAGATGACATCTGTGGCAAGTATTTAAAATTAGATAGAATATGATACGTACCTCACATCAATTATTTTCAGAGTTTTATATTAAATATCATATTACGAGAGTTTTATATTAAATATCATATTACAATTGTGGTTATTTGACATCTACAAAAGAGCAATTAAAATAATAAAATTAAATATTAGATGACACGTGTGGCCATACAAGTATACAAAATTATTTAGAACATGATATCTCCAAAGATTCGTATCAAATATCATATCACACATGTAGTCTTTTAATATTTAAAAAAAAACATTTGAAACAATAAAATTAAATATATTAAATGAAGCATGTAGCCATGCACGTATATAAAATTATTAGATATGTGTGCAACAATTTGATATCTAAAAAAAATATTTGAAATAATAAGATTAAATACCAGATAATGTTTGCAGTTATGCAAGTATTTAAAATTATTTAAAACATGATACTCCATAAAGATTACTTCCAAAATTTCATAGTAAATATTGCATGGCACATGTGACAATTTGATATCTAAACATTTGGAACAAAAAAATTAAATACTAGACGACGCGTGCAACCATGCAAGTATTTAAAATTATTTAGAACATGATACTTCCAAAGTTTCTTATTAAATATCGCACGTGTGTAATAGGAAATAGTTTATTGACTTGCCTTGTGAATGATATAAGCTTCACATATATACAACCTATTATGCAGAATAATAACAATCATTTCCTAATATAAACAACCTACCTGATTTATAATCCTAAATATTTTCTACCAAATATATATATATATATGACAGAATGTCTATACATAAATATTATTATTATTATTATTATTAATCTAGTTTTTATTAAAATGTCTAAATCTTATAAAAATAAAAACTTTTCAATAAAAACTACAAATAAAAACAAAAAATAATAATAAAGCATGCAATTAACCCTAGAAAAATTTGAATAAAATAAGTGTTATCACAATGCAACGTAGAAAATGAATATATTTATTATTACTATTTTACCTTGTATGTTTTTTATTATCATATCTACAACTAGTGTTTGACCATCAATGTTGCACTCATTCTTGTAATATAGGTTAATTTTGGTCAACAATCATATAATTGAATAAATAATAAATAATAATTTAATTAAATTAATATCTAAATAAATAATTAAATAAATAACTATTTTAGAATAAACGTTTTATTAAATTGGAATTGATTTGAACAAACAACACAAATATAATATTTACTTGTTTGGAATTAGTAGCTAATATAAGTTAAATTAAATATTTGATAAAATTAACTGATAAATTAATAAATTTAAAAATAATAAAATAGAACCTTAAGTTTACTTATATAAATATAATTTATATTTTATACATGAGAATAATTATAAGTATACTTTTTTAAATAATTATATTTTTGTTAAAATTTTTAATACTTTTATTTTTTAAAAAGTTTATATATATTTTCAGAATTTGATGGTATTTTTTAAAACGAGTTTACATTTTAGTTATATGTTAGATTTTTTTTTATTTTTCAATTTAGGCTACTTTTACATTGAATCTCTGTTTTATAATATTTGTTGTATATATTTTTTATATAACACGTTATGTAATAACACATTAATTACTTCAATTTGTAATATTAATTTTTTTAATGTAAATAATACAAAATTTAAAACATAATTTAACAAATATTAAAAAATAATAATAATTAATTATATATCTTTATAATATTAAAATAAATAATAATAATAATAATAATAAGTAAAAAGTAATTAAAGATAATAGAAAATATACTAATAAATACAAATAATGATTGTGAAGAAAAAATAAATAAACTACAAGATAAAAGTTATTAAAACCTAGAAACTGACTTAAATAACTTATAATTTATAAATTAGAAGCTCCTATAATAAAATATTGTTTTATAATAGGTTTCAAGTCAATGAGTTTATTCTTTTGTCTCATATTTTTTGTTATTTATTGTTTTTTTTGTTTTTTTTAATAATATTTTATTTTATGTAAAAACATATGATTGGTCAATTTTAAAGTGTTAGTGTGATATATCAATAAAAAATTATAATAATACATATCATGAGTATTAAAAAAATATAGCTAATTAATTACTTAAAAACTAAAAAATAGATAATTGATTACACTTTTATGTAAAACACATTTATAATGCTTGAGTCATCCCAGTTAACCACAACTAGATAATTAACATGAATTTATTGATGTTATACTGTTCCATTCCAATCATTATTTGTTTTGGTTTGGGGGAGAGGTAGGTGGCCCTAACACACATAAGGGGGTAGAGAAAGTAAGTTTAATCTCACAAGCTTCAGGAAGTTTTATAAGTTTTGGTTCATGAAACCCTAAATATGGAACAGCACCCCTCAGACAGTCGCAAATATTTCTTACACCTTGACCAGTATTGTCACCCATTGCTCTGTAAAGCGACTGTTTTGCTCCCTTGCAACAATGAGACGTTGGCTTGTCGTCCAAACCTGGATGAACGAAATAAGGCACACAAGGGATAAGAATTCTTTCATAGCCATGGCATGTTGCCGGAAGTTGAGATGTGGTCAGTGTTGTTAATGCCAAACCACAAGTAATGATCATGACAAGACGCAAAACTTTCTTCTCCTCCATCTCAATTATACACAATACGTGTTGCAACCTAATTAGGTTTTCATCAACCATTCATAGCATGGTGTTATTTATAAACTCAATAGCGATTTCAACGTAAGTTTACATCTGTTTATTATATTCTTTTTCCTATTTTTTTTTCCGTATTAGATGGTAGTTTTCGACCTTGTGTATTTTCTAATTATTATTTGTGTTTTCATTAACAAATTCATTGCATATTTACACTATAAAATCTTTTTCTATTTGTGCGTTATAGAGAAAAATAATTGGTACAAGAGCGTTCAAAATCCTTTGAAACTTTCTATTCCAAGATAATATTTTTTTTTCTCAGGCTAGTAATGAGAGGAGGCATAAATGACTTGAAATGTAATAAAAGACATAAATGAGTTATTTAATTTCTCTAAACTACATATTCAGGCTTTTTTTCTATTTTGATGTACTTTTCAATTTTAATTCTCAAAATGGGTAGAAAAAATTTTATTTACCGAAATGGGCAAATTTTGCCAGCTAGATAGTCATAATTTCAAACTGGTCAAAATAAGAGTGACATGTTGGCAATTTCAATTAATGACATTAATTAAAATTGTTTCTCTCTCTTCAATCATTTTTTTAATTATTTAATACTATGATCCTAAGTTTAACAATTAACAAAATGGGTCTCGTAGCGGACGTTAAAACCCTGGAAGCAACGTGAAATTTGTGTCAGTTAGACATTAGACGCAATGTGCGTCGGCCAAACCGTCTCAAAACCATCACTATTTTATAAGATTGCGTCGGCCCAGCCCACGACACGTCTGCATTAGAGTGCGTCGGTCTAGCCCACACAAGCATGTTAGTGTGGGCCAAGCCGTCGCAAAAGGCGAAGGCTATTGCAGGGGCCAAGCCGATGCTAACATGCTTGCGTGGGCTAGGCCGACGCACTCTAACGTAGACATGGCATGGGCTGGACCAACGCAATAGCCGACACAATTATGAATTTAGATTAAAAAAATAACAGAAAAATAAATCAACTAACCAATCTTAAAAATCAGAAAAATCCCAACATTCATGAATATATATAATTATAATTAGAATAAAATTTTAAAAGACATTAAAAATTATAATTGTAACCAACTACAATGTTTTAAAATATCAATATTTACAATTTAGTTTAATTAAAACTTAAAACAAAAATACATTAAAACTTGAAACGAAAAATATGATAATAGAAAAAGTCTTCTTCAAATCCAGTGTTAGAAAGAACCTGTCATAAGAATGAAAATTATTTCAATAATAAATATTAAAAAAGTTAAATTGATATAAGTAAGAAAATATTTGATGGTAATGAAATTCACATACTGTGGGTGTGAAGGTCAGGAGAGGGGATGGTGGTCATCGTCTTCCTCATAATCGGGGTGGACCTGACTTGTACCAGTGGAAGCATCGCCACGTTGTCGATCCATCATCGCGGCAAGCTGTTCCTTTACCATCCTTAGGTCATCTTCCATCTGGCGAAGCTTTGTGTTTGTAGTAACAAATTGTTCTATTGCCATATTTGCTTCTTCCTCTACCTTCCTTGCTTGTTCCTTTGATTGAATGATTTCGCAAGTTATTTCTTCTCTTTCGGCCTGAAACGAAAAGCTGTCGACAGAAGCAAAGGATGAGGGCTGAGTGAGGAAGGACACTCCTTGTCGGTAGTTAGCAGCCAAGTCTGCAGTGCCATAAACTCGACCTCTACTCTTTCCTCCAGCAACTTCCTTCCAAGCCTGAAACTTGGTTGCTACATCTATCTGGGCAGATTCGGTATTCAAACCCGATGAACTTTCTAATTGTATGGCCCTCAAGCGCTGCTGGTAGTTTTCCTATACAATCATTTGAACATTTAAACGTTACAAATTACAAAAAAAGAAAATTAAAGATAATATGAAAAAAATTGTAAGAATAAACTTACATAAGTCTCGCGTGAGCGAGTATCAACCCATTCACCCTTCTTGTTGGTGTGAGTGGCCATAAATAGTTCATCAGGCTTAGCTGGGCGTCCATATTTATGTTCCTGCAAAAGTTTTATAATTAGAAACAATATTTGTTAGAAAAAAATTGATTACACTAAAGAGTTAGTGAAATAATACTTACCAGGCCCATGCAATGTCCAAGTGTGATTTACGCCTTGACGAGTGCATCGCTCCACCCCGACCTGAAGACAGATTAATTTTATTTTGAGATGATTTTTCTTTGAACTTTTGAGTATCCCAATAGCTCAAAAGTCCACCCCATTCTTCCTCACCCATCCATGTAGGTCGTGAGTCACGTGTCCTTGCCTTTGTCAAAAAGTCAGAAAGCTTTTTTCTGACTTTGGACTCATTGATCTTCCTGATCTGCCACTCATCCTGAGGAGCCCAAGTCACTATACTTTGTAAAAAAGTTATAAACAACAGTTAACATAATGTTAATGACAATTATTTCATTATATTTTTATTTGATGTTTAAATTAAATTACCTTAAAGTCAGTCCACCATTTAAGTTGATCCTCCTCAGTCATGGCATCATAATGATGATAGGGTCCTCTGAATGAGGACTTGATGCAATGCTCAATAGCCTCAATAGCAAAATAATTTGGTGCCCAGCTAAAAAACATACAAATAAACATTTTGTTAAGCATTCAATTTACAAAACATGAAATTAAATGTAAATATTATTACTTACCCTTTACTCAGAGGCTGGATGATGACCCTTCCACTAGGATCACATCTCACTTCATGAGGAGGCATTTCATGATGTGAAGGAGCAGTTGTGGCATGGTCACCATCGTCACCTAGTGGCTGCACTGAAGGACTAGCATGGGCAGAGCAACCAAGTGTGGGGTCAACTATAGGATCAGGGGTGACTTGTGTTAAGGGAGGAGTGGACTGCACGAAGGGAGGAGGGGGGGATGCACGAAGGGGAAAGCGGTGGGGTGTACAAACTGAGAAGGGGTGTGTTGTACAAAAGGAGGAGGAGTGGACTGCATAAAAGGAGCTGTGGTAGGGTGGAGTGGTGCAGTCCAACTTTGATGACCAGCCGGAACAGACAAGGAGGGGCTGGCTGGATAATAAGTATGACACCCCTGGTGAGTTATACCTGCGCATGACAGAGGCTGAGGTGCAAAATATGGTGATGAAGTGTCGGAGGGGTGAAATGAAGATGGAATATATGTGTAGGGGCTAGATAACAGAGTCATTGAGGATGGAGTAGATGAGTGCGGGGACAAGGATGGAGTAGATGAGTGGGAAGACAAGGATGAAATAGATGAGTGAGGGGACAAAGATGGGATAGATGAAGACGGGGACGAGGAATGTGATGTACCATGAGGGCTTCCACCATTAGACCATGCTGATAGCCCTGAATAAGGAATACGTCCGAGGTCTATAGCAAGTTGGCCATGCCAAGATGTGGAAGCTTCACGTCTAGGCTAGCCATGTCTAACAATGAAACCATCTCTGCCTCTGGTCCTAACCATTTTCCCTGAAATAAATTAATTAATGTAAAATCAATATAAGTGCGATAATTTTAAATGGTTTGGGTAACTTAGTATATAAACAATAATATATGTTAGATGTTGTTGTACTCTTAATCTGGATGTTGTTCGTCATTATTGTCATTTTGTTCATCAACTTCATCTGAGAAGTCAATTCTTCATATGTATCATCATCAACTAGTTCAATGGGGTCATCATCAAGTACTTCAAGAATGGTCGTATCAGCTAGACCTTGTACTAGTTCAATTGTGAGAACTGGTAAGACAGTAGGTGACTCATCAGCTTGATATGGCAATTCATCTTCGACGTGGTCAACTTGGACATGAGCTCGGGGTTTTGTTGTGATTGCCACGCACCACCCACGAAGGTTTTTACATATCTTTGGGTAATTGACAAAATGGGTCTGTCTTGCTTTTTGTGAAAGAATAAATGGATCATACAAAGCATATCTTCCATTTAACTTCACTTCGACAATATTATATTGTGAATGAAATTTTGTCCCAACAATGATTGTAGGATCAAACCATTCACAATAGAAAATGGAGATCTTTTTACTGAGGCCTTGTTTGTTAAGCACGGGATTGTTCTCTTTGGAATAATTAAGGAGTATATCTAAGTTGTCAGGTTGTTTCTCACGTTAATTGCTTAGTCTTTGATGTTTGAGTAATTGACTAACAATGCATGCCTGTGTTTTAAGGAAGCGTGTTATGAGGATTGAAATGTGCTTAAAGTTCATGAAGCACCACTTTTTCTTTTCAACTTTAGGTATCTTTAACAATCACTGGTTTATACGCTCCCTTTGATGTATTTTATTTTGGTGGCTAGTCTTTGTATGTGTGAGGGTTTCAAATACTGCATCGGTGCCCTTGTTGAAAGCGTGGCTTTGTTTGTCAAAGTGTAGATGATGGTGTGGTACATATCTGTATCCTCTTCTTGGTGTTAGTGCATTGATTAAACTATTTTGGTATCTTGCTAATTCGTCATCTCGTGTGTGCTAGATATTGACATATATACAGCTGTCTTTTTCAGAAATATAAGACTTTAGTTACATTCTTGTCATCTATTTCTCCATTTGATTTTTACCCGAGATTCTCAGGTTTGGTTGGTTTTGCTCCTTTCTTTGTGTTAAAGATTCTGCTTGAAATGAATAAAATGATGGATGAAATGGCTGAGAGAAGCTTGCTGGTAAATAACCTAGGGATTAGGGTTTCTTCTTGCCATGGAGTGGTAATTGCTGGGTAGAAGTTGGCTACATGCTCTTGTTGGAAATGTAATAAGCAGACTAAAAAGTGGCAGAAAAGGCTGAAGTTCTTTTGGGATTAGTGCAGAATTTTAATATTTGCCAGAGTGAATTTAAGCAGTAAACATACCACTATAACTAAAACTAAAACAATAGAGGGAACCTTCTATTCTTATTTACTACCATATCACTTTATCAGGCTATACTCTTTTGGGGTAGGTTGAATGAAAATGGATCTTGTAGGTTGCACAGCAAACACCAACAAATGTGACAGAGAATGAAACAACAGAGGTAATCAAGACCAAGGAAGCAACCTCAGAACAACCACCCACTAAGGTTTCTTCCCTAGAACAGGCAAAGGAAACAACCATCGCAGAAGCAAAAGAAGCAGGGGCAGAAGCAAAAGAAGCAGGGGCAGAAGCAAAAGAAGAAGGCCCAGATGTTCCAGAAACTGAAGTGCAGACTAATGAGGCAACAGAAGTGACAGAGGAAGTGAAGACTGCTGTAGAGGCTGAGAACCCAACACCAGAGAAAACATCTTAGCATATTACTTCTACAACTCTTTTTGTCCGTTAAAAGTCTAGCATTCTCAACATCATAGGCTATAGTTAGTTCTGTAACATTAGAATAAAACTTCACTTTGGATCATATGTATGTCTTTCCCATTTGCACGTGGAGTTTAGATTTCATCAAGGTTTTGGTTTTTATAGTTTGGAGTAGATGATTTGAAGGATGTTGTTATTATTATTATTATTATTATTATTATTATTATTATTATTATTATTATTATTATTATTATTATTATTATTATTATTATTATTATTATTATTATTATTATTATTATTATTATTACAGTTAATTATACACTTTTCTTTTATCTTGGCTAACATATTTCTTTCTGTCTGTAGGCAATGTATAATGAATTCTCAACCGCCAACATACAGATTGACAAAGATATCAGTGCAAAGCCTTTTCTATAATCCCTGTTTTATTTTATTCTTTATCCATATAAACATTTGATAAAGACCAATGCCACTGCAACCCTTGACTACGGTGGAAAATAAAGAACTGCTAAAATTTGTCACAATGTAGAGAAAGACCTAAATTCCTCCTATCTCATAATTAAACAAACAATCACAGTCAATTCCAAGCTCTATCAAACAGATGAAGAACAGATTGAAGAATACTTTACCTCTATCGAACTTTTGCAACAGCCAACGGTGCCCATCACCTTCTCCAACCGCAACCACTTCACATACCACCCACGAAGAACCACCAATCGGTCTAACATCAACTAACCTATCCTTAACACGATTTCAAAGTAAAATCGGTGATTAAAAACATTTTTAAGCTGGAGAAATCGAAAATGATGAAGAGAAAGAACAACGTACCTCCTTCAATTCTTTGCAAGACTCGCTGGCGACCACACACTCCTCCAACAGCAACCACTTCATGCACATAATGATTGAAAACATTTGGAAGATGGAGGAGAGGAAAACTGTAACCAGAAATTTTGGCACTGTAGGAGGAGAACAAGGAAATGAAATTTTGACACCGAGAGTTTTGGCAATGACGGTTTAGGGGTATTTCAAATTTGGGTTTCAAAGGAAATGAAATTTTTGGCACACAGAGGGTAGGGTTTTGGCACCATTGGTTTAATGGAATTTGAAATTTGGGTTTCAAAGAGGGAAATGAAATTTTGGCACCATGAATTATTCATTTATCACCATGAAATGTTAATATTAATATTAATATAAAAAATGATTTTCCAATTATTATAGCTTTAGTAAATTTATTTACTGTGTTTTTTAGTAGTATTATTTGGGTAGGTGGTTGGAAAAAATAATCAATATTGAGAAGGATAAATTTGATCAAATTGAATTTTTCTTGAAAAAAAAATTATTTCTATACCACGTTAAAGAACTTTTTTTTTTCACCTAAAACAAGAATTTTCATTTAAAAAAAATCTTCACTTTCTTACTATTATGAAATTTAAAAGTTGTTTAAGTACAAAATATTCTTTGCAATTATTTCATTATGAGTAAAAGAAAAACATTTACTCTAGTATGCATTTTTTTCTTTATATATATGAACATGAAGAAAAAAATTCATAACTAATTTTGAATATGCATAATTTAAATAATTTTTTATGTTACTTAATAATATATTATCATATATTAGTCATAAATATCATTATTCTAATTAAAGTATCTTCACCAACTCAGATATCAATTGTGTATAAATTCTTATTTTTTATTTTTTTCTTTACTTTATAGTTAGCTTAGTATCTATCTCAACCCATCAATTAACTGTTATTATTTCTACCCAAACACAATTACTCTAATTCAGTATTATTTATTCCATAAGTTATTGTTAAAATATATTCTCATATATTGATGTTATCAACAACTATAAAAATCACATTCAATTAAAAACTGACTTTTGAATGCTTTAAAGTCCCTTGATCAGTTTTATCATTTTTTTAAAGACACATTTGAATCCTAAATGAATAAAAATAATTTAAAAGATGTTCTTATAACAATAAATGAATAATTAATGTTATCTTAAACTTTTAAAAATGTATTTATATGAAATGTATTTGAAATTCGGTTTTCAAATGCTAAAAGATCAAAATGTCTCTTTTCATGTCAACTTATCTGTATTATTGAAAGAGAACATTTCTTTCATATATAGTAAAAAGTAGAAAGGAACGTCAAAAACTAAGAATATTGTATCTAATTATTCTTAAAATTATATGTAGATTAATTTAACATTTAAAATTATAAAATGTTTTGTTTGATATAAAAAAATTATTAGACACAAGGCCTTTTAAAAAATTGTTACATTCCAATGATTAAAATAACATTTGATATTTTTAAAATTGAGTTAATTACTACTAATGTTATGGCAGAAAAATTAATATACTACTATTAAAGAAGTAAAGGCGTATTTATTTATAAACTATATAAATAGATAATTTTAAAAAAGAATTTAAAAAAAAATTCTCTTTTTTAAAACATAAGTTGTCTAATAGATAATTTTATTTCAAATTTTAAAATCAAACATTTTTAAAGTGTTTCATTTTAGAATGAGACTTCAGTAATAATATCTGTTTTAGGGTTAACGTCGTGTTTTCAGATCACAACTTTGTAATATTAAATAAATAAAAATTAAAATATTAGAAAAATCATGACTTTATAATTTTAAACAATAAAAAAAAAGTTAAAATTATAACACATATTTCAGTTTTTTATAATAAAACATAATCTGTTTTGAAACACATTTTTCTATACTTTAAAACAACAATAAAATAAATATGAATTGAATAAAATAACATTAAAATATTTTTTCATTCGTTTTGAAAAAATGATCCATAAAGTTTCAATGTTAGATTTTAATTCTATTTATATTCTGTTTAGATAATTATATTTATATAATTAAAACATATATAATCATAATTAAAAAATATGTTTAAAAACTTTTGTTTAATGGCATTTTCTAATCAATTTTAAAATTCATATAAAAAATTTAAAATAGATTTATTGTAATAATAATTAGTTTTTATCATATGTTTGAATTTTGGCAAACAAATGCCAGAATAACTAATAAAATGAGATTAATATTATGACAGTTTCATAAAATAGAAAAAGATTATTGATACTTAACATGAAGTCTTGATCTATGTATATATAGAAGTAGGATGGGAAAACACATCAATAATTAATACTATTGATAATATGATTCAAAAGAAACCAGAGCAACAAAATAGATGTGCAATTAATGTGATTATTTCTTAGATGTTAGGTCACTATTTCTTAAATGCTGAGACAATTTTCATAAATGTTATCTGAAACTTCTACTGCAAATTTAATAACTCAATAAAGGACATGTTTAAGGAGGGAAGGAATAAAGCATGATTTGATGAGAATGTTAACTCTAAAGTTGGAAATAGAAAGAAAAAAAATAGGCTTTTAAAAGATAAATGATGTGAACAAGTACCTCTTTTACATAAGTTTCTTAAAGTTTATGTCAATTTAGATAAAAAGATCCAAACGGTAGATGAGGCAAGTTCTTAAGTAGAGGAAAAGTGAAAGTGAGAATTACAATAGAGAAGATTGTGGTTAAAGTGAGAAAAACCATAAATAAAAATTAATTTTTTTACATATAAATAAAAATTTAATTTAATTAATACTAATTACATTACCTAATTTAAATACATAAAAAGACTATATAAAACTTAAAGTAAATAAAAGTGTTAAAAATTTTATCTTATATCTTATATTTACTCATATTTTATGTTTCAACTTTCATATTTTATACTTCAACTATTATTTATCTACATTTTATTATTTAATTATCATTCATTTATATTTGATGATTCAACATTCAATTAAATTTCAAAAATTATGATAAAATATTATTTATTTATTTTATTAAATTATAATCTTACATTTATATTATTTATTTTTATATTTTTCATTATTTTTATATTTTATTAATATAATAATAATATTTTTATTTCATATATTTTTTTAACTTTATTATTTTTTAAATTCGATTTAATTTTAATAATTTTTTTCATGACTATTTTCAAATTAAAAAATATTAATCAAGGTAGCATGGGCTTAGCGTCGGCGAAGCTGACGCACCTTTATAATTTTTTTGTGTAGGTTAGGCCGACGCATAGCTTAGCGTGGGCCAAGCAGCTGCAATAATTTTTTTTTATTTTTTTTTTACGTAGGCTAGGCCGACGTAAGTTAAAAAAAATATTATGACGAATTTTGCGTAGATCTAGCCGATGCTATTCACGAAATTTTACAAGTCGACACTTTGACCCACGTTATTTAAGTCCATCTTTTAGCCCACATAAATATATTGACGCTAAAATGGTGTTTTCTTGTAGTGATAGCAAACTAGTGATCATGTGTTCAACATCACTACCACACATCACTCAAGGTGATATCAAATTCTTAGGACATAACATAACTTAATTTTTTAAAAAAACCTATACGTCTCTATATGTCAACCCTTTAGAAGATATGAATGTGCTTCGTGTTCGAATAACTAGATATATTAACATTTGAAGAGAACACATAGAGACCAGACAAGTATAAATACATTAATTTTTTTTATATCTTTTTTATTTTTTATTTTTTTTAACAAAGGAAAATGAATTAAATTTAATAAAATGATCATTTCAGGAGTATTCCAACCTTTAAACAACACACCAAATCTAGATACACGTGTGAAAACTACCAATACACCTATCCAAACATAAATAGGCACTCCACTTGAGTAAATCAATAACCAAGAAACTGAATACACAAGAAAGTGGAACAAATAAAGAACCAAAGATAGAGTAAAGGCCAACCAAGAAAAACAAACGTAGAAAAACCAAGTACTAGACCCTCAAGATAGGTCCTACACGAAACCAAAACCAACCATCTCCCAAACTACCTAAAACAAAACTCATCTTTCCTCATGAATTACTAGGCCAGAGATTGTAGGCACCACACCGGAGAGAAATGTCAATCCGAGTAAGAAAAAGTGGTTCTCTTCATCTTGTACTTAGTCCAATGCTAGCCCTTTAATTGAGCTAGACTAAATATTTCGTCAGCATCCACAACCCCACCTTTAAATACCACCTTATTTTCGAGATTCTAAATTTTCGATACAATAGCCACCCACAACCCTTTCCATGCTCTATTAACACTCTGCCTTTGACCCAATAAGTAATAACTCTGAAAATTAGCAAGTGTAGACTCATGTCTAACACCCACATTCCCTACCCACCTGTCACATTGATCCTAAACTTGTTGTACCACATTACAAGTATTAAACAAATGATCAGCGGTTTCAACACCTCCTTAGCACAACAGGCACTAAAAATTCCCTAACTGAACTCCCCTTCCCGCTAAATTAAATCTAGTTGGCATTCTATCCAGTAATAACCTCCAAGCACCCACTAACACTGAAGAAGCTACATTTAAACTCCATACCAACTTGAAAATCTCTGCAATAGACTCTCACCATTTAAGATACTATAACCAGACTTAACTGTATAATCCTAGTGATCCTCACCCACCTACACCAGTTTGTCTTCTTTCCTCACATCCCACTTGACATTTGAGATCATAGCCAACATTTGTTCTTCTAAGCGTTTTTCCCATTCGAACCTCTCCCTACGCCAACTGAGATTCCTAGTAATGCGGCGTGAGGTCTTACTATCATCCCACTCAGCAATGTCACCTACCAGACTATCTTTATTCTGAGAGATTGAGTGCAACCTTGAAAACTTATCTTTCAGCACTTGGTCTTTCACCTACCTATCATCCCAAAATTTGATACACCTACCATCCCCTATACACCACTGAAATCTACAATAGAACCAATTCCCTTTTATACTTTATAAATACATTAAAAGACATAAACAATTTATTTAATTTCTCTAAACTATATCTATTATAAAATTTCAGGTTTCTACTTGTATGACTTAGGAAATTTCAACCCAACACCGTATTTAAAGTTATTATTAGCACTTTAACTAATATTATTCACAATTTGTCAAAAGAGAATTTTAAATTGGGTCCTTTAAATACACAATACTTATAATCACTAGACATAAACATGGTGATCATATTAATTATTATTATTTTTATTATTGTTATTATTAATAGTTAATATTATTAAAAATAACATTAATAATAACACTACTACTAATAAAAATAATAATATTAATAATATTGAGGTACTGTTATAATTAATAATAATAATATTGATCATAATAATTATAATATTAATATTAATATTAATATTAAAATATTATTAATATTCATATTAATATTAAAATATTACTAATATTATTAATATTAATATTAATATTAAAATATTATTAATAACGCTAATAAAATTAACGAAAATAATATTAATAATAATAATAATATTTAGAAT
>Ga0209700_102411_pt1 | contig 37920 bp, 13 predicted proteins | sample SiratroredBW_FD_187528 | JGI IMG/M metagenome (GOLD analysis project Ga0209700, IMG submission 187528) | Root nodule microbial communities of legume samples collected from California, USA - Siratro red BW (SPAdes) (version 2) | ecosystem: Host-associated > Plants > Roots > Nodule | place: USA...
GCTCTGCGTTCAGCTTCGCGAGAAAGACGTTCGGCTACGTCCAATGCATTGCCCGTCTGAGTGGCATACAATATGAGGAGTTTATGCATGACTTTCACTTTCAATAACTTCAAAGCTAAGAGCTTTTTAGTGAATGAGGAAAAGGGGTTTTGGTAAGGTCTTGCTGCGTCCCAGCTACTACCTCAGGGAGCGGGCAACGAGAGAAAGAGAAAGGTTTAAGAGGTGAAGTCATCAAAAAGCAACCATGCTATTGAATTAAAAGCATTGGAAAGGAGGGAGATTAAAACACTTGCATGGGAAGACTTTAATTTAAGTCTGGATCCAAGAGATATTATGACAATAATATCAAAGAATGTTGAGTTAATTTCCAAGGAACATGTGGAGGAAGCAAATAGAGAGGATCACATGGTTGGCGAGTTAGGTTCAGCCAAGAGCTTCCCAAGGGATAACAATGTTCACAACAGTAATTCTGATGCAGCTACAGAAAATGAACACTTCAAATTCGATGAGGAAAGAGTTCACCCTTCTTCCAAAGCTATAAAATGAAATTCACAGAGGTCTCAATCTGATCCCACTCAAAATCCTATGGCAATAAGGCATGTGATGGAAACTAGGGATCCAACACAATTACAAAAGCAGATACATACACATGATGAACATGTGGACTGGAAGATGATGTCAGTGAGGAGCAGATGATCGAAAGGTGAACAACAAAAAATGTGGAGGATTGGAGCATATTGTTTCTTCAAAAGTGTACATAATGCCAAAACTCAATTTTTTCGCACTTTTTTGAAATAAAATAAAAAACCCAGTTTGTAAGAAAAGCTGTACCAGAATATGTAAAATCCAATTCAGATTCTAGTGACAACATTTTGAATGCAATTCTTTTGACATACGGTGGAACTTGTTCTCTTCATGAGTGTTAGACTAACATAATAAGTGTTAAACATTTTCATATGTTAAAAGTCCCACGTCATGTCATCAAAAAAGATTTTGAATTAATTAAATACATGAGCACGGTTCACGAGTGGGAAGTTTTTATAACAATGTCGCATCATTAATCATGTTCTTGAGAGTGAAGATGAATCAATAACGACATATAGAAGCAATGAAATTCCTGTTATTTTTCATCTGTCAAGTTACTATCTTAGTCTATGTATAAGCAACAGAAATGTTTACAATAGGTCCTCCACATCTCACAAAAATATTTGAAAGCAATACATCGATCATGAACAAAGCTTTAATCAGAGTTAAGGGTGAAAAATCCATCCTTGTCAAACACAATATGAATCCTAAAATAAGAACACAAGCTAATGAAACACCAACTAAACTTCAGAACGTACTAATGACTGTTTGAAACCTTCCCAGAAGTCAACTATCTACTTGACAAGTTTGTTGTATTGATCCTTAAACCGTGTGTATGCTTCAGATGAAGCCTTTCGTGCTTTACGAAAAGCTTCTTCCGCTTCACGAAAAGCCTCTTCTCCTTCACCAAAAGCCTCTCTCGCTTTATCAAAAGCAAAAAAAGCGTCAATCTCTTCTATCTGCAATTTGTGTCGGAGCGCTTCAAATTCTGTCAGTGCCTTCCTTATGGATTGTCGCTCTGCTTTCTATTCTACCAGAGATAGTCAAACAACAAAAGGAAAATGTCTAAGTAAATTAAAACCGCCACCGCATTCCGCCATACCGGATTTTCTATAACACTGATAACGAAATTATTGAACCAAATAGAGAAATGTGAAAAAACTTACCCGCTGTTCTTCAATTTCAACCAATAATAGCTTGCGTTTCTTAGCGGCACTAGTCTTCTTGTTTTGATTATTTTCAGGTCCCTGAACCATGGAAACCCCTAAGATGGGCGGCGCCGTATTTGCCGGACCCTTCCCGGTCGTGGTGGGGGTGGAAAGACTGGTCTGCTTCTCCATTGTGAGGCAGGAAGATCGAGAAGAGGGGGCTAGAAAGGATGAACGCAAAGAAAGAGGGAGAGCCCATAACACAACCTGGTGAATGTGTTTAATTATATAAATCCTAATCTAAATATACTTTCAATCTTTAAGAATCAATATAAAATTTTAGCAAAATTAAAATTAATGAGTTGCAATTTAAAAAGTAAAAAGAGATTTACAACAATAATAATAATATTCAACACTGTTTTCTTACTTTATTTGTGAAAAGTGAGAACAAATTTTGTTATATTATTATTTAACTATTTTATTACGTGGTTAACAAGTCAAACTTTTTAACAATAATACAGAAATAATTAGATTGAAATTTTTTTTCTAATTATTAATTAAATAAAAGTATAATTATCCACGAGAGAGAAAAATAAGTATTTAATATTATACGGTCCAAAGTCTTTTTAAAGATTAAAAATTTTTGATGATAACAAAACTAAAGTATACATATATATCTGATGACGCAGTTAACAATATTATTATTATTATTATTATTATTATTATTATTATTATTATTAAAACATAAGACACATAGTCTATAAAAAGATAAGTTTTTTTATTATTTTTTTATGTGTTATTGATTTAATTTAAATTGATTTTATATCATATTGTGCTTTAATGTTTAGATTTATTCATAATATAAATTATTTAAATTATTATGAAGTATTTAAATTTGATTTTATATTATATTGTGTTCTAATGTTCAAATCTGTTCATAATAGAAATTATTCAAATTATTGATGAGTATCTCAAATATAATCTTTCTATGTTATTTTAAATTAATTATTTCTGATACAGAATTAAGTTTAATGCAGTTTAAAATATTAGAGAAATATTTTCACTTTGAGCTCTAAAAATCAGAAAGTCAAGATTGCTATGTTCAAGCATCCCAACGATTAGTTTCTAAAAAACAACGTATAGATAAGTAAGTTTAAGTTGAAAAATATAAAAAAAAAAAAATATATATATATATCATATAATACATTGAAAAATATTTACTGAATATCTACAATTTTCTTATATTTATTAGATGAGTATTGATTTTATTATTTATCCTGATTTAAAGATATAAAAAAGGAAAAAGACATCATGTTACATTTTGTATAAATTAAAGAGTGTAAATAGTATACAAAAGTATAATTATCTTTCGTTTTTAGAAAAATAAAAAATTATAATTATAATATTAGTAAACTAGTTTCTATTTTGTTATTTTTTTTAACTTCGTTAATAATCAATATAATTTAGCACGTATTGGTAGAAAACAGTCACCATCACATGAATTTATTACAGAAGAAATTAAAGTAATGAACCAGATCAAAAGTAAGACCACCAATTTCAACCAAGAGATTCTTTTGATATTTCCATGAGGAGACAAGGCACAATCACCTCATCATATTTTCCCTCATTACTTTCTTTGTACACGTGTCCCTACTGCTAAAACTTTCCTTTCAATAGTCTCGTTTTCCAGCAGCCCCTTCTTAAGTTCATCAACTCCATTTTTCTTTATCTCGTCTGATTCTGCCTTCCAAAACTTTAACCCACTTCTGAAAGTTTGTAATGTGCGATTTAAATTGCTTCTAGGAACATATGTTTTGAAAGATCATGTAATATTACGAGCTTGTGATTTTTTGAAATAAATAGTTTATTTTACTTTTAGACATTTTTGTTGTTGTTTGACTATCTCTTGTAGGAAGCAGTTGGCTACTGAAGGCACTGGCAGAATTTGAAGTGAACGAAGTTGATGACCAATCCAGGGATCCACATTGCATGCTTCTTCTTTTGCTTGCATGGATACTTCTGAGCTATTCTCTGATTCTTCATCCCAGCCTTTTACTTGTGGTCAACTTTTGAGTGATATATATTGATCGTGCGTGACACTGTCAAGATACGTCACAGAAATGTGGCTGCTTCTGTTTTCTGCTAATCACTCGTTTATACACATCGCCATAATCAAATTAAAAGAAATAAATTTTAATATAAACCAGAATTTAAAATATTCTAAAGATAAAAACCAAGTTCACAACTGAATTATCAAATTAAACCCTAAATTAGATTTTTTAAGTGAGGGTTTCAAGCATTTCTTTCTTCAATTATCAGAAAATTATAACTTACTATTTAATGGAAAAAATTAATAATATACAGTGGAGTAAAAATTGACGTGCTAATCATGTAATCAATGTTCTATTATTAGGTGCATGATTGTATTAGTTTTGCTTTCTAAGAGCTATATATACTAGAGATTTTTTTTCTAAATAATACTTTTTTTTTTTTAATTCTCAAATCTACTCAGTTCAACGTTATTTTCTTCAATAAACCTGTTTACTGTATATTTTGAGAATTCAGTGTTTCGGAGAAAAAAAATTCTTAACTGGTTTTTTATATCCGGTATCAGAAATCCTTACAAAACTCGATTTTCTCGGTACGAAATTTTGGATGATTTTCTATTTCTTTTAAAGGGAAGAGAAAAATTAAAAAATTAAAGCAAGAAATTAAAATTAGACAAAAGTAATTTAAAATAATTAATTAAAATACTGAGATTAAATTTTAATTGCTTTCAGAGAAGGAACAAAATAAAAAGTAATTTAAGGGTGAATAAACTTTGATTTTGTAATATGGTTTGTTGTAAAATATAAAATATAATTTCAATTTTGAACTTTTGAATTAGAAAATAAATATACCGAATTCTTAACTACTACTACAATAAACAAGTTCATTTGGAAAAAATAATGTTCGAATGAATTCATTTCAATAAACATTTAAAAAAAAAGTACTGTCATGAAGGAAAAAAAAATGACTACACCACTTGCTTACTTTTTTTATATTTAAAACTACTTAGAAAATTGTTTTATATTATCTAAAGTAAACCAAACACGTGCAAATTATCAACTGTGATTCTTGAAATCTATTAAAAGCATTAATCACATTAGATTCCACTTTTAAATCATGAGTGAGAGTCATTAAAAAAAAGCATTAGAAGGTGTGATTGTTGGCACTTTTGTTCTAACAATCCAACGTATATATTGTAGTTGGTTTTTGGAGTCTCAATATTCACAAATTACAATGTCACACTCTCACATAACCAAAGAAAGATCACACAAAATCATGCAATCCAACTTTCTACTTGTCAGACTCAAGATCAACCACCTCAATTTGACATGCAAGTGGTGGAAAGATTATTGGAACAGAGCCATTTTTCTCCAATGGTCCAAAATCATTTGAAATAATATCTACAACTGCACAGTTATAAGGGTAGCCTAGCCTTCACAACCACACTAATTAATGAACTTACCAAAACCATTATAATAGGAGTAAACTCCAACTAGTTATGCTTACTTTGGATTTTTTGTGACAAAAGAATAGAGTAATGGATGTTATACAAAAGAACCTAATCATGATCTAAAGTGGACAAAAGAGAAGACTCACCTAAGAAAGTAGTAGAGTGGGTGAAAGTGACATTACATAGTGTGAGCAACGACTCAGTCAGAAGAGTAAAGAAAGCAGGGATTTTAGTTGGAGATTGAGGAGGAGCAAGTGTTATAACCAACTTGTTTGCCCTTATCAAGCTGCATATTTATACCACTTAATAATGATACCTTAATATTAGCTACTTACCAAATCTGCACAACTTCATTCATGGCTTTTAAATGTATTTCAATTCCTGTTATCTACTTGTTGTATTTATCACCACTTAATTTACATACTTTCTCAATCAATGACCAAATCTTCATTAATTAGTAAAATTGTTTTGATCACAATATATAAGACTTATTTAGAGAATTTTTCATAAGAATTTTTAGGAAGAGAAAATGAAAAAAAAAAAATACTCCAATCTTAATGTAATGATATTTTTCTCACTTCTTTAGTATTGCAAAGTTAGGATAATGCATGTCAATAAAATTAACACAAAGGTGATTAATCTAATACCTCCTTAAGTAATATATATATATATATATATATATATATATATATATATATATATTTTGCATTGCATTGCAAAGTTATGAATGAATACACTTGTCGTTTTCACATAAAAATTAGCAAATAAAACTATTAGTCAATAAAGTTTATATATACACACACTCCTTGTTTGAATATTTAAATGATATAAAATAGTAAAGTGAAATAAATTTTACTTCATTAGAAAACAACGCCTAACATGTAAATTGTTGTATACATATTCAAAGAGAAAGAATTTAAATCGAGATCAAATCTTGAAATCATCCATATGAAAGTATCATTTAGAATTTTTTTTAAACTTAAAAATATTGAGAAAAAATTCTATTTAAGTTATATTTTGAGCAGAAGGATGTTGAGAGAAAATGTTTAAATTTAAATGAGATGAAAAATACTTAAAATATATTTATATTACAATATAATTGAATTTTGAAGGGGATTAGTAAGATTTCACAATAATGAAACCTAAGTGAAATCACATAAGAAATTGAAACCACTTTTAACCCAAAAACATAAAGCCAATGAGTTTATGGGTCTTCTTCTTATACAGTATTTAACTTTATCATTTCTATTTAATGTGAGACTTGCATTCAGGTTTGAATTCCTAACAATCTTTCTCTCGAGGGAAAATCTCTTCCACATTGGTACATCCTTCTCAAGCAAAGACATTTCTAACTATAAATATCTCATTAGTGACCCTTACTTATAATGTCATTCGAATTAATGGGATACACTTACCTGAACCTTCATTAGGAAGACTTTTGATACAAGGACCATATTGTAATCTGTCTGAGTTGGTCACTAAGACAAACCATCAACTCTAATACCACTTAAGGGTATTTTGATAAGGGATTCACTAGGGAGATTTCATAATAATAAGACTTAAGTCAAACTTACATAAAGAATTGACACCACCTCCAACCCAAAACTTTGTGCTTTAAAGATGATAGAGGATGTTGGTATTAGAACCATGATTAAATTATATTCTAATTATTCAATGTGGAAATTCCAAATGGAAGATTTGTTATTTCGCAAAGATCATATATTGAGGAACAAGTTAAACCAACAAATAAGTCTGAGGAAGATTAAAAAGAGATAAATAGGAAGACTATAGGCATGATTAGGCAATGGATAGATCAATTTGTTTGTCATTATGTATTAGGTGAGACTAGCTTATAACTAATGAAAGAGATTAAGCAAGTTGTTTGAGTCTAGAAATTCCTTGAATAAGACATTCCATGTTAGGAAGCTAGTGAAGTTGAAATACAAGGATGGTTCATCAGTTTCTAAATATTTGAGTAGTTTTCAGAATATGATGAATTAGTTTATCATTATGTTAAATGACAAGTTACTTGCATAGTTGTTGCTTAGATCATTACTAGATAACTCGAAAACATTAATAGTATCTCTGAGCAACTTAGCTTTTATTGGAAAATTAACTTTTGACATGGTTAGTGATAGTCTCTTAAATAAAAAAACTAGGATGAAGGTAGCAGTAAGATTATCTCCTCAACACAAATGAAGTTTTAGTTATAGAATCAACAGAAAGAAATATATGTATACAAATTTTCAAAGATTTGATGATCGTAACAAGTTAAGATAAAAGTCAAAGACAAAGAATGTTTTCATTGTAATTAACCGAGACATGTGATGAAAGAGTGCATGATGCTCAAGCGAAAGAGATCAAGGATTAGAAAAGATAGAGATAAAACTATTATTACAATTATATCTAAATTCTAACCATTATTGAAAGGTGCATGACTTCAAGCTTGAGAAGACAATTCCAAGACATCTTAGCACAATGGGGTTGCAAAGATAATGAAATGCACCATTAATAATAGAATTAGATGCATGTTCTCTCTCATGAAAAATTGGGGAGAGGCATTAGGGAGACTTAATTAATTTTTCTCCTTCTATTCCTTCTTAATGGTGATATTCCTAAGAGAGTATAGAAAAAGAAAAAAAAATGTTTCATTCAGTCATTTGAGAGTGTTTAATTGTAAAACATCTATTCACATTCTTAGAAATGAAAGATCCAAGCTTGAGAGAATTCTAAAGAATATATCTTCTTATATTATGGTTTTGTTGATTTTGAGATTTAGTTGATAATATTTTTCTTAAAAATTTTATTTTTTCCAAAAACCAAACTATTAAAGATATTGAAAAAAAGATAGAAATCTAAACAAGTTTCTCATAGATAAATTGAAGTTGAGTTCGAACGTTTTATTGTAGATTATGAAGAAAATGTAAATTTAAATTTAGAAAACACACTTGACAATAATTAACACAAGAAACCTTTTAAAAAACGAAATATTTTTAGGTAAGAAAATTGTGTAACCTTGACTAGTAATATTTAATTCTTAAATTATTAAGAATTCTTATCAATGGGTTTAGGTTTCTTACAACATACGAAAAGATTTAATGAAAGACTTTATTACTTGTAGAATGTTAGTTCCACATACCTATATATCCATAGAATATCTAACATCAGCTATAAAAGGTGACCATTTCATCGAATTGCAATAACAATTTCAACTAACCAAAAACACTTGTCAATCACTTTTATGAGCTTAACTGCACATATTGTAATGATGCATAGAATAAAATATGAAAACAGTATGCTATTATTATACAACTTTAAATGCTATTCAACTCCTTTCTAATTTAAATATCTAAGCATTTGAACGTATAGAGTAGGCCGTTTAGATGTCAATTTTCTTAATATATTACTGTTAATTAATCTTTTAATTGCAAGTAGAAAAAAATGCATTAATTGCTTTTAAGCTTAAACACAAAATAATTATGATTGTACTTTGATGTAATTAAGAAATTTGGAGGGAGAGAAAGAAAGGGGAGTGAATTGGATTGCATCATTACCTGCAGCTGTTACGGAAACACGATGGCGTGTTCCCCTGTCGCATTAGTAAAACCTGCTAAAGGTACAAAATTTTGGTTTTTTTCATTTCAAAAATATTTTAATAAATTTTCATTGTGTTATTTAATTTAATTTTAGACATATTTTAAAATGATTATCATAAAATTTAGTAATTTTAGCATTTTTTTTACAATTTATAATTATATGATATTGTAATCTTTTGCCTTATTAATGTATTTAAATTAAATTGTTTATCCATAATTTTCAAATTAATCTTCATTAACTCTAAATAGATGACGAAAATTATTAAAATTGAATTGAATCATTAACATTTAGCCAAGTTAGCACAAGACATGTAACATAAGCGATGATGATTTCTAAAAGCACTTTTATTTAATAATAATTCGAATAACTCCCACGAGTGTTGTCTGATTCAAATTTATATAGAGAAGTAAAGTATTGTTAAGAGAATTAAGAATTTAATTACAATGTGCTAATAATACAAATTTATTTTTACAGTATGCTCCCATCATGTATTGTCATTTATGATAAATATGCTAACTTTGTAACAATTATTTTGAAGATTATATGTGGAGTTATCTCTAACAAATTGATAGTGTAGATTTTCCATTGAAAATTGAACTCTTAATTTGAACAATAAATTCTAATTATTTTTAAAAATAAACTATATATCCTTACTTGTTTAGTCCAGATTGAAAAGATATTCGAAATTTATTTATTTACGTTAATACGAGTGGAGAGAAGATCTTTTAAGTATATACATTGCATTAAACATAAAAGATAATGAAAATTAATATATATTTATAAAGGAATCTCTAAACTCCAAGTTATAACATATCTAAATCTTTAGAAATGAACCTCTTATTCATCTAATAAGATGATACTCTAAGACAAAAATAAAAAATAAAAGATTTTAAAACATCAATAATTAAGATATTGTTTTTAGCTAAATATATATAGAAATCACATATTATCTCTTCTGGTAATGGAATTCAGTTATCCAATATAATCAGAATTATAAATTAAATTCATTTAAAATTAGAAAATGATGATGTAAGTGTGTATTAAGAATAGGGTGGACTTAACTCATGACAACGACACTCTCTAACACTAAATGTAATTTACATTTTATGGATTTGCTTTTAGATAACAGTGACGAGACACTAAAGTTGTGTATTGAATAAAATGCATAATTGCCTGCATAATAAAATTGGTGTGTCTATGATTGAGTACCAAATGGAGTACAAACTCATGCGTTGGCATCTTTCTGGTTTTGTTTGTTTGTAGATGCGGCAATAGCTATGTTATTCTGCATAATTTATTGTTTTCTGCATAATTTTATTATTTTTCTGCATAACTTTATTATTTTGCTGCATAATTTATTTACTCTTTCTTTGGACTTCCGGTAGTTAATTTTACATTTAAAAGTGGTTAACCACTTTGAAGTTTCAATTCATGCCGGCTTTTGGCTCACAACACTCTCTGCACGTCCCTTCATCAGCCTCACCAAAGTCACCTTTTGGTTACCAAAGTCTCACTCTTTGCTTCACTTCAAACAAAAAACCAGAAGGCATATCCCCTTTTAGCCATCCCTCTGATCCCGTTTTGTCCACTTTGGACCACTCAGTAAAGTTGCAAACTCAACATCTTTCTACCTTTATTAATAATTCAAACCCCTCTTTATGGTATTCTTTTTCATTTCAGTCTTAGATGCTTCTTTTATTGCATTCCTTGTTAGGTTTGAATCAATCAAATTGACTGGTCTGCTAACTTTAGGCACCATTTAAATCCTCTGCTGTACCTTTGTGTTTCTCTTATCAAACCCCATTTTCATTTTCTTTTTCTTTTCTCATTTGAGCCTTCCAAGTTCCATACTTTCCTTTCCTCCAAGGTTTTGAAGGAAATGGCAGTTGATCTTTGCTCAGAAAACTGTGGAATTTCTTCCTCTTCTGTGAGTCCAAGAATCTCATTCTCACATGACTTTTCTCAATCTGATGTCATTCCTGTTGAGCAACTACCCTTTAGATCAAACTCTTCTGGTTTGAATTCCACCATTGATTTTGATTTTTGTGTGAGTGAAAGCTTTGAGCTTGAGTCATCTTCAGCTGATGAGCTTTTCTCACATGGGAGGATCCTTCCCACTGAGGTCAAGAGAAAGAATGTTCCTATAAAGCAAACGGGCCAATTAGTACCAAAGAACAATACACCATTGCCTCCTCCTTATGCTGGTCCACCTAACAATGTCTCCACTTGTAAAAACTCCAAGAAAGAGAACCCCAAAGAAAGCAAGTGTTTGAATGATGAAGTGTATGAGAAGCAAAGTTCCAAGTCCTTTTGGATCTTCAAGAGAAGTAGCAGCTGTGGAAATGGACACAGAAGGAGCTTTTGTCCTTTGCCACTTCTATCTAGAAGCAATTCAACTGGATCATCAACCCCAAGTGTTAAGAGGAATCAAATTTCAAAGGAGGGTGTTAACATTAGGCCAAATTCACAGAAACATTCTTCCACCACAAGGTTGACTCATTCATACGTGCCAAACGGCTATTATCAAAAGCCTCCATTGAATTACAAGAGTCATGGATCCTATGGTAGCAGTGTTAGAGTGAATCCTGTGCTGAATGTTCCTCCTGCTAACCTATTTGGTTTGGCTTCAATCTTCTCCAGCAATAGAGACAAGAGCAAGAGGCAGCTTTAGTCTTGTTTTTCCATGTACTTCTTAGGTTTACCAATTACCATGTGAACTAGGTAAAATTTTGAAAGGTGAATGGTTTGCATCATGAAGACAAAGTGGTACAAAGAGATGCGTGTGAAGGTGATGGACAAGAATGATATAATGCAAGCACATGTTTTGGGGCACAAAATGACAGGTAACTGTTGTTTTCGTGGCTGTCCCTTGCCTGTTCTTGTTCCTCTACTTTTGTTCTTTGGACTATGTGTAAATACATTGACTTTCATTTTAGTATCTCTTCTTCCTGTGTTATGGAAAAACTAATCATACATTGCCTGTTTGATTCATGTCAGATTTTATGAAATTTATGTTGAAACTAAATCTATGGTTTGATAAAGTTTAAATTCTAATTCTGTCATTAACCTGTATTTGGAATACTAATTAATATCAGCATAAGTTTAAAGTTCCTTCATTTTAAGATTAATCTTAATCAAAATCAGTAATTTTTTCAAATGTTCACTCAAATAAACACAGCGGTGTGTAAGAAGAGCTTGACGTGATTCTCTTCTGCATTCAGTTGTTGTTGCTGCATGGCTTTATTTTTAATGATGATGGTTTCTGACTCATTTTTATAGTTCCTTCTACACGCAGAAGTAAAGTACTTCTTCACATATGAATAGCAGTTGAACACAGCAGATCATTGCACACCACACCACATTAATTTGGTGCTCTGCAAAGCTGTTTTGGTCTGCCTCTGCATAAGTTGGTGAAGAATTATACAAGTTGGTGAAGAATTATGATTCTCTGAAGCTAGCACTTCTGTTCATACCAAAATTCAGAGTATTTGACAATTTAAAGAAACCATAAACCATTAATTTCTAAATCACCAGATTATGCTTAATCAATATGTGATAATTTTGTGTGAAGTCCCATATCGAATAAACTTTGGCTTGCAATCATTAGTGGGTAGTAATCTTTTGCTATGAGACCCTTTTCCTTTATTGTTTCATATTTATCACTCGTTAAAATAATTATGGTCTAACAAAAATTAATCTTAACCAAGTATAAAATTTGAGATTATTTGTGAAATTACTTAGTAAATTTTTCACCGGATTAAGTTTTTTTTATGTGATTTTAGTCACACAGATTTCAATTGTGCAAGTTGAGACTCTAACTTAATCATGAAATTTATTTTATTGGTCATTCGTTAAATTTTTATTACATTTCCTAATTTCATAATAAATAATAACAACATATAATTGATTTATTGTCATTTTTATTATATATGGTGACATAATTTAATTGCACTTTAAATATCTCACTGTGATATTAGAAAGAGAAAGAAAAATATTATTAAGTTCTGTTAATTTATATGTCAAATATCCATCACTAAATAAACCGTACCAATACAATAAATTAAATATCGTGTCATTTATTTGCAAAATTAATTAAAAATTTTGACAAAAAAAAAGGCTGAAAAAAGAATAAAAAAAGACGTAGTGACTGTGTTTGAAAGATCTAATTAGCATAACTAAATTCTAAATAAGAACATTTGCACAAATATAATATGTAAGATATTACAAATGTGATAAATTTAAACAATTTTAAGCTGTTAAAATAAATAAAAACAATTCAATTATAAAAAATAAGTCTAGATTATATGTGATGGTAAAACCCATTTAAAATGTATAAAAAATAAAGAAGAAAATGTGGGGTTGGAAATTACATAAGTAGGTGAATTATCCATTGTGAGAACTAGGAAGTGTGGGGTTGAGTAAAGTTTAGTATAGAGGTTGGGTCTAAGGTGTAGCACTATTCCCATAAAAAACTTAAACTTTAGTGCTAATGAAAACATCAACATGACAAATTCCCTATTGGGTGCTTTTTGGGTGGCTTCAAACAAGTCAAATTGAACTTCAATTCCCAACAAAATAAGGGGTTACTTCATCTACAAAAAGTTCTAACTTGAACTTGAAGGAACCAACTAAACCAACATTCTTCAAAAGAAATCTTCAACTTTGGATTTTGAGGCCAAAGAAAAAAAATAGTTAAAAAGGAAATTGATGTTCACACAATTAAAATGTAATAATAATCAACTAATTTCTTTTCTTGGAGATATTATTTTTCTGAAGAAAAGAGAAAAATGTTAACCCTTAATATTGTGTAAATTTTGATGTAGTGAGAAAACCCTTCACACATAACAAAAGTTGATAGATGAATGCATTGGAAATGGAATAAGCAACCATGAAAATGGACAAATAGAAAACATGTGAATGGCCATCATTTTTATCCTTTCTTTGCAAGTACAATTTGCATCACCTTACATGTTCACTACTCAAACTTTGGTTCAAAACTTTATTCAATATATTCAAAACCATGTGCTTTCAATCAACCAGGTACATTCATTTACAAGTCACTTCACATCACCATGCTTCATCAGACTGCACCTTCACCTACTCTTTTTAAACCATTTTCATACGTTAAGTTTGCATCTTCTTCTATTCCTATTTAAATTTACTTATTCTCAATAAGTCAATGTTTTCTTTTACCCTCTTGCTTCATTGGAGTTTAATTAAAGTGATTTGAAAATAAAATCAATGAAAAATGAGATGATTTAATTAATAGAAAGATAGCTTATTTGAGTCCTAAGTTTAATAATAAATGTTATTCATTTGATTAGAGACTTTCTTGCCAACAACAACCGATGAATGAGACGTTGAGATTAAGAATGCAATGACAAAACATGGACGGTGGATATCACATCTTATATAAGATCTCTTTCAAAAAAAACTTTCTAGATAAAGAATTTTTAAATAATTTCAAAATTATTTTTAAAGTATAAAATGAAGAAATTCAGCTATCTCTAACTTGTTTTTATTTTGCTTTTCTTACAGTTTTCTTCGATTTTTAACCTTTTCTATCTTTTACATTTAAAAACCTGTTTGTGTTTTTTTTTATAAAATATTTTTAAAAGTAAAAAAAACTCAATGAAATATATTTTAAACAATATGCATAAACTTTCACATCTAACTTCAAATTTAGTTTCATTCTTAAACTTAACATCAGTTACACTATGTTATCAAATATAACTTTTTCCTACATATAAGTGATTTGCAATTCAAGAAATAACTAGGGAAGAGTTTAAGAGCACCACACATCTATAGACTTAAAACAATAGGATTAAACTTAAATACCAGCTAAAAAGTAATTTTTCTAAACTAATCATATGAATATTGAGCTTGAACATGCGTAGATAGAGATTTTTGAACAATTCTTAGAAGAAAAAGTTACTTACTTTGAATTGAATTTTGTTCTCGTAGAAATTATTCTTGATTATTCCTCCCATGCAAAGTAAGATTTAATCCTGAAAAAGAGGAAAATGGAAGAAAAAAATTACACGGAGAAGTTTTGATCACCAAAAAAGAAAGAGAACCTAGTCGACTCGTCTCCTTTATGTAAATAACTTTTTTTTTTCTAAATACTTTTTCTAATTTTTTACTTTTATGTTTATATTAACATTAATAAAGATAAATAAATATTAAATATAGATAATTTAAAATCACTGATTAAGTTTTTGTTGAATTAAAAAATTCTAAACAACTTTTATTTCCATTTTTTTTCTATCAAATCGTTTTTATTTTCATTATAATTTTTTATTTATTGCTTTTAGTCAAACAACTTCAATTTTTCTCCTTTCTTAATTATTTTCTCACCATTTATTTTAATCAAACAATATTCATTTCCATTCTATTTTTTCTCTAACAAACAAAATACAAAATGTGTTCAGGTATAAATTAAAGTGTAAATATAATACTATTATTTAATTTTTAATTTTATTATTACATTTTGAATTAACTTATTCATTGGGCTACATTTTGAATTCAACTAAAATAAATGTAGTTTATTTGTATCTTTTTTGCATACAGAGTACACATATATATTAAGAGATTTTTTATTTTTTTTATGATTTTATTAATTTTTTATAAAATGAGACTAAGCTGGTAACTTTAAAAATATTGAAATCACATATGGAGACAAAAAATCTATTTAACTTTATTATTATTTTAAAATGAAATGAAAATTTTGTATGATAATATATATATATATAAGCTTGTATATACGTGGAAGAAAAAATACAATAAGATGGTATTCAACGTTTTTAAATGGAACTATTTTCTATTTCTGTAGCTTGGACAGGTTTGATTTTAGTCCAAAACTTTTTCAGACCATTAACTTTTTATTTTATTTTAAAATGTTGTAAATTTGATCTCGCTATCTTTCTTTTATATAAATATTAAGAGCTGACAATAAATTTAGAGTGATTTAAAAATTTGTAAGTCAAAATATTCAAAAAAATTTAATTAATATGAAGCATTTTATAGAATATGATTAGATTAAATTTCAAATAAAAAAAACCTCAAAGGTTAAAATATATTTTTTTCTTATTTTTCTGTTTAGTTTCTTAAGTTTTAAAAATACTCTAAAATATTTCTCTTAGATCAAATTATTACTTTTAATTTTTTTTACACTAATAATATTAGTTCTTTTGTACGTGAAAGTATACTTATATAGTGTGACATCCAATGTAGTGTTTATGTATTATTAAATTATTAAAACAGTACATTTAATTTGATGCTATCAATCTTTTCTAAAAGAAATACTTTAAGTACCATAATGCAAAATTTTAGATTGAAAAAAACAAAAGATAAAGAATGGTTTTCTAGTAAATTAAAATAATTTTAACAATTCACTTTGATAATTTTGTTGAAAAAGTTAAAATTTAAGAATTTTAACTAAAATAAAATTAATCATAATATACTTAATTAAAAATCCTTAAAAAGAATGTAGTTATACTTTGACAACCACACATGACACACACACCTACCTTACAACCTTATGTGGTGCTGACGTGTAAAAGACATTCCAACGTGGCAGTGAGAGTCACTTCTAGGATTTACATGTCTGGAGTTTGATCTAGAACGCTGTCCAGCATATTCTATCAAGTGTTGAGAAACAGTGAGTTTGAATCTCAGATCTCTTGAATCTTGCCACTGTTATCGTCATTCGCCACCGTCGATTCTCTCACCACGTCCATGGTCTCCCACCCACCGCCGATGGTCTCCCACCATCGCTTACCACCACAACCACTGTCACACAAAATCTCCTTTATGCAAATGGGTGCACTGAATTTCTATCACGTTTCAAATTTTAAATTTAGATACTTAAAACCTAATTATGTCATTTTATAACAAAATACCCTAAAACGTCATTCAAAAAGAAAAGTCTCGTTTTATCCATATCTACATATATAATTATATCACGTCAACAGTTGGCATCTAATTGTATGCCAGCTGTGATTGTTAAAGCAAAATTTTCCTTTAAAACAAAACTAAAACCTCCTAGTTACTTGAAAACTTATCAAAAGAATATCAATCTTGATAGTTGAAATTTGCAGCTCACATCCATTACATTTCTTGTTACTTCAAGACAACGTTATTATTATGTATATTATCCTAAGCAAAAGATGTTTATAAAAAATTTTATTAATAAAAAATATTTTAATAAGATCTCGTATTAAAATATTATTTTTATTAATAAAAAAATCAACATAAATATCTCTTATTGAAAAGATAACTAGCTAACGCGTATTATAAAATTGATCTCCTTAATTAGCTCATGTAGAATCAAATGCAAAATCAATTATATTGTTGAGGAAACAAAGATGCATAATTTGAGTTAGTACACGTTTCAATGTTTTTGCAATGTGCATATATTACTTTTTCTGTATAAACAATATATATTCTTTATCAAAGTAACATTGTTTAAAATTAGATAGAATTAGCTTTAACAACAAAACCCCTTTTAAAAGTATTTAATATACTTTATATATATATATATATATATATATATATATATATATATATATATATATATATATATATTCAGAATTTAAATAGGAGAATATTAATAAGGATGAAAATACTTTTTTGTCAGGATACCAAATTAGTGAATTATACAGTCAAATTATATATATATATATGATGGGATGGTTATATATATAGATAGATATATAGACAAACTCATAACTGAAATGTGTAGTGTGGCCTATGGTGGTGCCAATGGAATAATATGTATTGAAATCATTATAATTACATAATATTACAAACAAAAATTACTTTTTGACTTAGTTGAGTAACAAAAATTAGTATTTGATACTAAAATATTGGTTGAAACATATAAGAATAAGACGTGGTTGGACAATGAGAAACAAGATGTATGTAACTATCTTCTTCAATCTAATTCTTGATGCAAACAACTCAGAAACACTTGTCACCCAACTCCAAGACCAACACCACGTGACATCTTATTCATATGCCATGTACAATAGACACAGTACACAGAGCTCTTCTGTCTCATATTATTACTCAAAATGTAAGCATAATGTGAAGTTAATAATAACGATTATAACACCCACAAGTTATCAGAAAATAAATCTATTCTAAATCAATAACTACTCTCGAGTTTCATTCATCAAATTTAGATGACTTCACGTTTGATAAGAAGATATTTCTGGAATGTAATTGAAATAGACCTCTATCTAAATAAAAGAAGTAATATCCAAAACTAAGCTTTTTAAATATGATATAAAAACTTCCTCTCAACCTCATTTGAGAAATTTCAAACTCTTCAAATCACTCTCTTGCATTATCTATATGTTATATATGTAGATAGAATGTCAATGTATAAAAATATTAAGCTATATATACAAACATAATGCAATAGTTAAGACTTTAATTGGGTCTTTTAAAGCAATAATCACGATAAAATTAGCAAGAGAAATTGTAGATTTTCTGTAAATAGATAAATAAGGATTTTTTTAAAAATACAATACATTTTTTAATAAATGAGTTGAAAATATCTATCCATAAGAAATGAGAAATGGGTTAAATAAGTTTTATACAACAAAGTATAAAAAATTATCCTTTTTAAATATCCTTTAACGAACCCTTAATAAATTAATAAACTATTCATTATAAAGTAATTTAAAATTTATGGAAGCCATTAAAAATCTTTTTTGTGTTCTTATATAAAGGAAAAATTTACTATAAAGTGTACCAATGTTCTTAGTCCATCTTTCATCTTCAATCTTAGCTTTTCATAAATCACGTGTTTATTGGGAACTTGATTTTCCTTGACTTCATACAATTTAAAACAAATTAAGAACGGGTAACATCAAGTATAATATACTATTAGTAAACAAATGAAAAATATATTGCATGCCATCTCTTTTTTTCTTTGTTTGTTTCTTTTACTTAGTTACTATATGATTGTAATGATTTTTATATATTTACATCCTAATCATATTTTATTTTATACTATTAGAAATCGAAATAAGTGTAATTAAATCTGTTTGGATGGGTAAAAATAAAGAATAAAAAAAACTAGAATATTTAAATCAACTAAAATAAATAAAGACAAAGAAAATTCAAACAGAAAGTTTGTAAGTGTAAGAGATTAATTTAATAAAATAAAAAATTTGGAAGCTATATTGCATGAAAGAGTTTGAAATATTTACTTTTCTGTGAAAGCTATATTTGCTTTAATGATGTTTTGAATCGTGGATTCTATATCTTTTAGTGGTTGACCTACAGAGATACGGTGAACTAGATTTGGAACATCATTTGTAACAAAGAATATTCATACAATATCGTTGGTGAACTAGAGCAACATATCAAGCAACAAATCTTGATTTTCATTTTAGATTTTTTAAATATATATTATGTGAGAATTATAATTGATTGTCCTCTGCTTAATTTTTTATTTCATTTATTTTTTTTGTTTTTTAATTACAACTAAAACACAATATTGTCACTTTTTGTGTTCTATTGGCCGTTATGGATTGAAACCAAATCTAATGTGAATCTCTGGTAGATTTGTGTACAGTCTAAATCTAACATCGTAAAAGATAAATGATAGAATCCAATTAGCATATAAGAACAGTGCTGAGGAAACAACGATGATTCGATTGGTCACTCTATAGAACTTCACTTTCACGCACGCTTCTTGTGACCACACAACTTTATTCACTACCACACACAATATTTACCTTTGTTACTGTTTTGCCCCTCTTTCGGACATGGCCCCACCAAAACTCACGTGTTCCTTTCTCCATCTTCTTTCTTTTTCTATCCAACACAACCTTTTACTTCACAATAGTCACTACCATACAAGCCAACAAACACTATAATTCACTCACTGTCAACAATATATTTTAATTATTACCAGTTTACAGTTTATGTATAAATTAACATATATGATGAAGTGATTAATTTTTATAAAATGATTAGAAAGTGGAGCATATCCCTCTGTTCATTCTCACCCTTTTCTTGGTGCCAACCATGTAAATAGTAAGATGCAATAATAACGGGAAAGAAGGAAGAAAAGTTTGGAATGATTATGATCCTTTTCGAACTTTATGCCATTGCAAAGTGTCTGATTCAGTTTCACCACTCATTCTTTTCGGTTTTAGTACATTGCTACAAAAGATAAATGCTCTTTGTTACTGATCAAAAGTTATATATAAATGCTCTTTTCTATCGTATATATTATCATGTTATGTTACGTATCTCAAACTAAAAATCAAAGTTAGTCACTTTTAGTAATATTCTTTTTTGTTTTAGTTGCAATTTTTTGATGAGAGGTAAGAGCGAGTGCAATGAGGGCGCGTGAAAGAGAGACATGATTTGCGCCCCCATAGCGCAGAATAGCAGAAAGACGTAGACCCAACGTTACCCCACAAACCGAACCACTGTTCCCCGTTTGTCGTCCCGATAATGAAAATATTAATATTTTTGGGTGTGTTGGCCGATACTTGCATGCGCATGGGTGTCCCAGTTGTCTCATTCGCCTTATCCTATGCACCCCTGACACACGCTCTTATCTCCACGCGCCTTACCACCATAACAACAGGAACCTTACGTTACCTTTGCTTTGAAGCAGCATTAGGAGCATTGTTGATGCTTGTGATTTAACGTTGCTGTGTAATTGTATTGGGTATTTGCTTCTTCTGTTTTCTTTTTCTGTGTGCCTTCTTGTGACGGTGTCGTTTTTTGCATCAAGAGTTGCTTTCTGCCTCAGTCTTCTCGTGGCTGTCACAGAGGTTGTGCAGAGTTGTTCCCATGTCTTTTGTGGATAACATTATTGTACCTTGTTTCCATAAGTGAGAGTCAGGTTTTGCAACTGGGTACCTAAAGGGAAGAGAAAGCTGCTCTCTTTTTTTCCTCTTTTTTTGTTTTGTTTTCTTGGCTAGGGAATGTGAAGAAGTTGCTTTGTCACCAGTGATAGAGAGAGAGAAAGAGAAAGAGAGAGAGAGGTTGCTGAGAACTGAATGCGTTTTTTGGTTTTAACAATGTAATGTAGAGATGAACAACACCCTTTGGTGAGGAAGGTGGTTTTGACTTTTGGTTCCATTAGAGTGTCGGTAGTTCTGGGACTGTTGCAGAAATGAATGATTCCACGGGGAAGAATTTGGCTATTACGGAGAAGAAGGTGCATCAGAAGCCCGGTGGTTGTGTTGGCATTTTCTTTCAGCTCATCGATTGGAAGAGGAAACTCTCCAAGAAGAAGCTCTTCTCCAAGAAGCTTCTTCCTCCTGGTTAGTTTCTTTGTAAATCTATGTTCATAATATTATTCAGTATGATATGAATTTGGCCTGAAATGTGACACACACACATGGAGATTGTTCTTGTTTTGTGGATACTGATATATGTTTTTGTTGTTGAGTGTTTATCAGCTCGTGCGAAAAAGTTCAAGGGGGATGAAAAGATGTCAAATTCCAAGATTCACTTGGTAAGGTTCTGTGCTTGAGCGATTGTATTGATTTTTTTGTTTTTTTTTGTTTAGTGTCTAGCGCTTACTATTGTTTCGTTTGGTATTGTGGCTATGTTGTGTATAGATTGCTAATGAGAACAGTGGAGGTTTCCCAAGTGGTAATAAAAAAGGTGTGAATCATGGCTTAGATGTAGAACAGAAGAGTGAAATGCGAGTTCCGAGTCTTGTAGCCAGGTTGATGGGTCTAGAATCTATTCCAACTGCTCAGCGAGATAAATCCAAGAAAGCCTTGTGTGGTGATGGAAAGAATGAGTCTTTGGGTGGTGATCATTGTGAGTTGGATAGGCAAGGCATGGGTTTGGAAATGGGGGTTGTGAAGCATGATTCAAGACCTCAGAAGCTTCAGAAAACCGGGTCCTGTGAGAGAAGGGCAGTGACTAGATTTGGAGCTGAGGCTTTCCAAATCAAGAGTGTATTATCGCGAGGAAGAAAGTATCATCACCACCACCATCATCATCCGAAGTTTGCTCCTTCTTTGAAGAGCCCGAGAATTCCTTCGGGAAAGAGTGCTTCTCGAAGCTCTAGGTTGATAGGAGCAGCTACTAAAATCTTGGAACCTGGACTTCAAAGCAGAAGTAGGGCCAAAGGTTCTCTAACATACCCTGCTTCCATGTATCCTCCCAAGAATGGCATTGTGACAAATGATGTGCAAAATCAATCTTGTTATGAAGCTGGCTCATGCAAGCAATTGATGGAGCAGACCTCTTGCAAAAACTGTGGTAATTTGTTAGATGTAGTTGACTGCAAGGTTGAGGTTGGGGGACAGCCGTTGGATCCTCCACCCGTTGTTTCAGATGTGATCACAGCTACTTCTATGGTATCATCAGAGAAGAAGGGAAAGTCATTCAGTTCTGCTGGACATGACAGAGATGTAGTTCTTCTGAGAACTCAGGAAAAGCTGATTTCTCTTGATAGTGAAGAGAAGGGGAAGAATAATGCACATAAATCTTTGAGTGAATCCACTGTCAGAAGAATGTCAATCCCCCATGATTGTCTACCTAAATGGAATTCATCTTGCCAACCATCAAGGACGGTAGAGGATGATGAGCCATCTTCTTTTCCCTCAAAACACAAAACTCAAACACAAGAACAGATGTTAAGCAGTGAAAGATATTCATCTGGATCTACAATGAGCGATATGCAAGTAAAAAGGGTAGCATCATCTACGAGTACAATGAATGGGGCTAAAGACTTTGTTTCCATGAATAGAAGTCTTAGTGGTAGAACAAGAACAAAATCACCTACCAAAGCTGATAGTTCTAAATTTGACCTAGAGAGAAAACCGTATAATCGACAGCATAATTCTTTGTCTCACGTAAGAACATTAGAGAGAAAAAGAAGGATCCCAAATGTCACTCAACTAGAAGGCACAGGTTCTGTTTATTCAGTTGGTGCAAAACAGAAAAATCTCCACTCTAATGGATTGAGTGGCAAAAGGAGGGACTCCAATGCTTCCTCCTTGAACAATTCTATTGTAAAAAATAAGCAAGTTGCTCAAGGAGAAAGAGTTATTAAGGTTAATGACAACAAGGTCAATGATGTAGTGTCATTTACATTTAATTCCCCCCTGAAGCAAAAGATAGGAGTAACTGTTGAGAGGGAAGAGACAAACAGTGACAATGAGAGTATTAAAAGGCCTAAACCCTTGAGAGTTGATGCCTTAGGTGCCTTTCTAGAACAAAAGTTGAAGGAATTAACCTCTCAAAGAGACGAAGAATTGGCTACAGGTTTTCCACCTAAAAAATCAAGTGCCATGATTCTTCAAGAGCTGATATCTGCTTTAAGTTCAGAGCATTTGATCTGTCATGATGGTCATCATGTGTTTAATGAAAATGTCGGTTTGCATGTAAGTCTTCTCTGTCTATATTGTCTCACTGCTTCAACATTTATATTGTCTTGTCATATTGCTTTTGTTATCAATTATCTGTTGATAATATCCAGTTGCTCAATTTCATTGTGAATTTGTAGTCAATGTTATCCACTTGACTTGAGTCTGAGCAAGAAAATATAATTGGATGGACTGCAGACTGAAAGGCTTCTCTCTATATTATTTATGCCTTTGTTTACAAGTATTCTGCATTTGTTTATAAGTATTTTACACCCCATGCCTATTAAATTCATTGATGAATGTGTTATGTTTACCGATCTAACTTTCAAATATTGGAATACAATAACCTCCAAATTTAGACCAACTACCAGTCTAAATTGCTTATCATTCTCTGTTGTTTTATTAGTTTTACCATATCAAAAGATAAAAAATGCTGATACTATAGTAGGGTGGTACCACTTTGTGGTGTGTGTAAAAAGGAGCATGGTTTTTTTTAGTGTAGTGAAGCATACTAATGGGTGCTATCAGCTGTACCAAATAAAGTGTTCTTTTGATGATATCAGCTGTACTAAACTTTTTGCTGTAATCTCATATTCATTTGGTCCATTGTATTAATTTCTACTTTGATTGGTGGAAAATTGGAATTCTGACATGATTTTTCCTTTCTTTTCTTTTCAGTATGGGGGAAAACAAGAAAGGATATTAGGAACCTCTTGCAATGGTAATCATCTCAGTCCTGGATCTGTTTTGGAAGCTTCCTTTTCTTCCAGTAGTCTGGATGAAAGCTCAGGTGAAGTGGAGTTTAATTAAAAGTGATTTATGTAAAACAAATAAATAAATAACTTCTGAGTATACATTTATTTAATACCTGTTCTTTGGGCCAAGTTTATCTTGTTGATGTGTGTGGTCTTTGATTTAATTCCAGGGCATGGTTTTCACCCTGACTCCATGCATCACTCTTGTTATGGTCAACTAGAACATGACACTGAACTTTCAGATTCTGCAACATCCTTGACCAAAGGGAGGATAGGTGAGATACTGAGTGATCTTGTGAGCCAAATTCCCAGGGCATTGGAAAGTTTGCACACTTTTGGGACAGAATTAACAATAAGCAAGCTGAACCACATGAAGGATATTCTCTTGCATGCTGAGTTGGTGCTTGGAATTACAACTGATCGCAGACATGATGAAAGGCCACAACTTATAATTCATCGGTTCCTCATTGATGATCTTGAGAGTATGACGAGTGATACTATGTGGAGCGATGTGGGGTGTGAGGATTCTAAACAGAGAAAGGAAGTAAAGGGTTTTCTCCTTGATTGTGTTGTAGAATATCTAGAATCAAACTGCAGTCTTTATTTTAAGTCTGAATTCAGGGCATGGACAAAGTTACCTTTATGCATGAGAGCTGAGATGTTGGCTAAAGAGGTGAAGAGGGAGATCAATAAGTGGTTATCTATGGTTGGGATGGTACCTGATGAAATAATAGAATGGGAAATGAGCCACTCCTTGGGGAAATGGACTGACTTTGGCATTGAAGCATGTGAGGCTGGTGTTGATATAGATGGGGATATACTTCAAATTTTGGTCGATGAAGTTGTTGAAGATCTTGTTGTGGGTTGCACTCACGGCTCTATCTCCTTCTAAAATTCCATTTAGTTGATTTCTATGGGGAGATGTAATCTAACATTTTTTGTACAAATGATACTATGGTGTTTCTAATGGAGCTTTTTTGGGGCTCTCTGAATTAGTGGACAAAATAATGTCCAGTGACCAAGTTTTTATTTTTTCCAATATATATGGCAGTGATTTGCGTAAATTAGCCACCAAAATGTTAGTTAATAACCTTAAATCAGATATTAGTTAATAATGCCTTGTTGAAGTGAATCGGACAAGGAGTGTGTTTGAATCTGACTTGCAATCTATTTATGTGACATAAGAAATTTACAATTTATATATAAGAATTCTGCAAGAGTTGATTAAACAGTTTATGAATGCTCCATTTTTGTGAGTCTGATAAACATTTTTTAGCCAATTTTTATTCAGTAAGCGATAATTAAAAAACCATGCTGCATATTTGGAAGATGTAGCCAATTTTGATGAAAGAAAAAACTCTTTCATTCCAAAACACAAGAAGCAAAGCCCTTCACAGTAAACAGCGGAATTTTAGAACTATTATTCTCTCTGTAACAGTGTCATGGTGATGAATAGTTAGACACTCTCACATATCATACAACCTTCACACTTACATAATAATAATAATGTATCCCAAAACCAATTTTTTTTAAAAAATGCAATCTTAAACTTCCAAAAAGAATGAAAAGTAATAAAGGAGCAGTGAAGACATATATCTCTAAACCTTTAAAAAAAAAAAAATCAGAGGTTGGAAATTCATTGCACTCCAGTTTCCACACTCATCAAAAGTGCTGTCTGTACCCTAAAACACTCTTTCTTGTCATCACCCTGCTACTCCTTCCTCCACCTCTAGTCTCACCATTGATGGCATTAGCAGCAGCAGATGACAAACTCTTGAGTTCATCAATGCTGGCATAGCTCTTCCTCGGCATGAGAACCCCACCACCACCCCTTTTCTTCTCCCCTGCATTCGCCGACTTACTCCCTCTTGCACTCGACAAAACACCACACGTACTCTTCAAAGGAGGTGTCAACTCCATCAAAGTAGGTAACATGTTACTGTTCACCGGCTTCCTATTCTCCTTCCTCAAAGCAGCAGAAAAGTCAGGAACAGACTGTGCCAAAAGAGAGGACCCTTTTCTCCCAGAAACCACCCCACCTTGAAACTTCACTTGTTTCTTCCTTGGTGGGGTCAAAACCTTTGCTTCCACCTCCACCTCCACACCCTCTTCCTCCTCTTCATACTCTTGCTGTCTCATGTACTTCATGCGAAGCTTTCTTTCCCTCAGATCAGAATATGCTTGGTATCTTGGTCCTCTCTCCAACTCCATCATGAGGAAGCCTTGCATTTGCGCGGAGGTGAGGCTGATGAGAGAGATGGTGTCAACTGTGGGGTTTGTGTGTTGGTGCAGAGAGACGTTGGAAGGCTCTGATATTGCCATGTTGTGTTCATTCGTTAAGAGGGTCCTTTGCTTTTTGTTGCTCTTATCACAACTTTTCAGTGCTTTTGTTGAGTAAAATATTTGAGTTCGCAACGGTCTTATTAATCTAAGTCCAACGTTCTAAATAAGCTGGGTCCCACATACTTGAAGAATCCCAGGTTCTATTATTAATTACCACAATAAACGTTTTTGCTGGAAAGAGGAAATGTATATTATATTAAAAATATAAAACTGATTGAACATTTACTATTGAGATAATTAAGAAATTTTAATTATTTAATAATCCACTGTTTGCTAACTACTCTGACATAATGAACAAGTCAAAAATAAAAAAAAGTAGAGGGGGTACCAAAACGAATCTACTGTTTCATGAATTATCAATAAAATCAATAATGTTTCACGAAATTTTTTGTCCGACAAAATTAATAATAATAATAATAATAATAATAACTACTGCTGGAAGAAAAATATTATCAGTAAAAAATGAATCTGTCTCCAACAATTTAGACAGTTTCATCAATGATGCTGAAGTGTGCTAAAGGTATTGACACTCGCTAACAATCTCACAACAAAACAACTTATTTTTTATTTTTTAAATTTCTTAAACGTGTGATATACAATCAATTAAAAATTGATTTTTAATTATATGTTGTAAAAGGAAGGATCAAGGTATTAAGTTAGTATTGAAACAGGTGAATCATTAATTGAATTGACCCTTTATATTGTATTGAATGTAAATTTAATTTTTACATTGACATTCAAATGTTAAAATTGACAAGTCATATGGGTTTCATCCTCCGTTATATTAAAACTGACCAACTTTTATGCACTTATTTAGTCTATTTTCTTAGACACAATTATAATAATGCATTATAATATTTAGTCTGTATTTCAAACTTGATTTAAATAGGGCCTAGTTCCGGAATCATCGGCACATGTATCATAGACAATGATGTTTGTTTGAGGTTCACCCTGTTGACCACTTATTATGTAGCATAACATAATATTGGTTTCCACAGGTCCAAGGTTGCTTCCACATCTCCTACCATTTTCTTCACTGGTCCATGCAACAACACCTAGATCTCACCATATTCAACTATCTCCCAGAGTAGAATATAATTACTGCTGTGCTTTACAAAAACTGCACTATTTATGATTCATGATGAGTTTGTGAGGTATAATTGCTATCTGCTAACATACACATCAATTTCATCTAAGCCAAAATTTGCCTCTCCATTTGAGTGGTATTACACTTTATGATACTTGTACTTTTGCCCTAAATTGAATCTATTGACATGCTGGTCAAAGCCATTGAGCACAACGGTTCTTACAGCCACAACTCCTTGCTCCAGTGAAGCATCAATCTGTCATTTGAAAAAGGAGATCCTAATCAAATTTCAAATTAGACAAAAAAAATGCACATTATTTGTAATACAAAATAGTGAGACAAATATCAACTTCATTACTCTTTACTCTAATTGTACAAATATAGCATTACCTTTTCAGTTCCTTTCATACACATTTTCTAGCTATGTAATTATTGTCGATTTGTTACAATCCATCTACTAACTAAAATTTGTTTTCTTCCACAACCAAAAGGATATGTGAATTGCTCTTGAACTCTTAATGAAATCTAGTGGCCTATCATAAGTTATAACACAGTATTTGACAGACTTATCAGTATAAAGTGCAGTGCAATTATAATTTATAACAGAACCGATTGCTCTTCTACAATTAAGTTCCAGTCAAAATAAATTATAAGGCATAACACGCGATTGTAAAGTATTATGTAAATAGTATAAGCACAAAAGGTGTATGCTATATTATAAAAGAACTAAACCAATTCACACTTGGTAGAAGACTAGACGTAACCTGCTTTCGTTCCACAAAACTGAATTTTTGTAGAAGAAATGCTCTCAAGTCCATAGTTCCAGGAGGATTTCCAATTCCTGCAAAGACAAATTTGAAATACAGTACTGCTGAAATAACTGAAGAAACCTTGTCAACTTATAAGGTGACTGAGGCAAGGAACTAACCGACTGCAAGTCGAGGAAAAGCACTGCAACCATCCAAATGGCCCATCACATTTTTCAATCTGTATCAATGTAAAACCAGCTATATCAGCTCCCGAATACATTTCTTTAAAACAAAAATGGTTTCTATTCGGATGACGTTCTTGGTGTGTTATCTATAAAGGCATCCAACTCATATGAGATAATGTACATCAGATCTTCACTATTAAACTGTATTGAAGTAAAAAGTCTTCTAAGAAAACAAAACAGCTACAATGCTATGTTTACAGTGATAAGATTCAAATAGCTATTTTCGTTTAAGGAAAACGGAGAATTAATGTTAGAACACAACAAGTGTCAATCAAGTTAAAATTCAAACAAAAGAATTCCACTTTAGAGTTTAAACAAAATGTGATAAGCTGTGCTCACAAACCACCTCCTCAATAAGAAATTTCAATGGGCTTTCTGCCCACCTTATGTGCCACCATTACTGCATCCCGTGTAATCTTAACTATCAATATTTCAATATCTTATGTCAAGAAGTTTATAAAAGGTCTGTTCACTGTCTCTATTCATAAAGCATATTTGCTAAACACATGATTCCAAATTCTGAAATCATGTTTTGTTTTGATATATAACAAATCTTAAAATGAATAGAACAAGCATTACCCATTGTGATGCCCATGACCGCCTTTTGGTTGAAGCCTTAAAACACCATTTGGCAGGCTTGTTTCATCATAAATCTACGTTAAATTTCCAAAAAAAAATCTCGGATATAAGAAAATTGCAAAACACATGTAAATTGTGGTTAACTGCTATTAAACAGAAGGTAAGAAATACATACCAGTAGAATATGACGCAAGGGTACTTGATAATATGCAGCAAGTGGCCCAACCTTCAAGAATATTAGACATAAGATAAAATTAGGAACAAGAAAGAAACACAAAAACCGACAGATCAAAGACCATAAATTTTTAAAGAAGTAGCTAATTGAATGTCAACATGCCCAAATAAGAACTGAATCAGATAGTTGATCCACAACCAGTTTCAACAAGTATCTGTCTACTCTCAAGCTATCATGCATGATGAAAACTAAAGTATGTGTGTGCGGTATAAAAAATGTATCCAATGTTTATGGTGAAAACTAACCGACTCCCCACTAAAATTCATGTATGTTTGGGGCTTCGCCAACAAAATTGGTACTTCTCCAATGGAACCTGTACAGATCAGGGAAGAAAATATAAGTCTAGTGTTAGAATTTCCATGAAATCTGTAACTAAGAGGGAAATAACAAAAATAAAATCAATGCTTCGAGGATGATGCACCTATGCCAATCAAGGCCTTTGACTGTATTGTGTTCATCTTAATCCCTTCTGCTTGAGAAAGGCTATCAATTATTTCAAATCCAACCTAATAGAGGGAAAATCATAAGATTCACTACAAATAGAAGTGTATTCAATTTCAAGCAATTTCACATAGAACTGAATAATTACATTGTGCCTAGTGCCATGGTATTTGTTTCCAGGATTACCCAAGCCAACAATGAGCCAAGGAGTATATTCCACTTTAGCTTCATTTCTTGTCTGTGATACCGAACAGCGAACAGAATGTCTTGTTTTAACAGAAGATGTTTTCAAATAACGAGGACGACTAATGTTCCTGGGATAGCTTAAACAAAGGCCTGGGGCAGATCCTGCATGCAACATTGATCTGTCCAAAACTGAAAAGGATATGTACAGTGAGTATGAAGAAACATCTCATTATATAGCAAACCCAATTTTCAGTAAAGCCACTTAGAACCTCAACATTATACACTTCTGTTTTTGGACCGATGTTGTGAAACTCGAGGAACTCATAAGAGATGCATACCCCAAAAACGATATTCATAGACATGAAGGTAAATTAAAGATAATATAGACAAGAAAAACAACTTATGATAAATCATAAATATTAAGATCGAATACACAACACCACTAGTTTCATAAGTCATAAAATAACTAATAAATTCATAATTGCTAAATACAAATTATGAACATAACAGAACACTCCAAATCAAAACGGCAGCAAGAACAGAAGGAAACACCCCAACAGTCGGTATCACTGTCCGCGAAGAAAACCTATTATACAAAGGGGAGCCTTCCATAAAACGCTTTCTTAAGGTTTTCCAACAAAGCTAAAGTTTAACACTTTACTATAACCAAAAGGAGATTACAAAATCATCACATAATTAGGTGTAAAGGGTGACCCATTAAGAAAAAATTGTTCAAGACAAATTATTGTATTTGCAATATGTGCCCGAATAAGTAGTAAGAAGACCAGAAGTAATGAGCAAACGGAGGAACAGAATTTGATGCAAAAAGGGAATAGGAAAACAGAGGATAAACTGAGGGAAATGAAAACACTTTGTAGAGAAATAAATGAGAAAGTGAACAGAGATAGTGCTTACCGGATAGATAGTGTAACAGTTGCAGCTGCAATTGCAGGCAAAACAAAATCAGAAAACAAAACACGAAAATAGTTAGCGGATATCTTATGTTGTTCTTCTCTCTTTCCCTTTCCTCTAATCCTACGCTCTGTGATAAACCCTCCTTCCCAGCCGTTGGATCTAGTTCCCAAATATCAAGTCCAAATTAAAGCCTCTGTTTTATATGAACTACAATTACAACTCAAAGTGCTGAAAAATCTTTTTAGTATAATATAATTCCTAAATTGATAATCAAGAAAATGCATAATTACGTAAATTGAATATTGCTAATAGAATTGATGTTCTAAACGTACGTACTGTGTTTGATATAAAATTTAGAATTATATACTTAAAATCATAAAAAGTAAATTAATTTCAAAATATAGAATGATACAAATTTCTGTATGTAAAAAATCAGGCAAATATAATATATCATAATAATTATTACGTTTTACGATTTTGATTATCATACTGTTATTTCTTGTTATTTTATTACTCTTTTATATATGTAATTATCTACTTACAAGTCCAAACAAAAAGAAAAACAACTATATGAGATAGAAACATGTAATTCTAACTAAAATGCTATATAAATATTATTAAAACGTGATGCATCATTATAGTATACGAGATGGACCAAATTGTAGAGAGGAATTTAAATAAAAAAAAAATAGGATATGTATCAAGAAATTTGTGATATGATGTTTTACATATGGAGTCCCCAATTGAAATTCTTTGGAATTGGGACAAAATGAAATTAGAAAAATAGAAAGAAACCATAAAGTTTTGAACTTGATTTGTTGTACCCTACATGGTGTGTCATTATAACCACACATGTTGAATCAAACGCCCTATAACCTATATAAAAAGACAATAATACATAAAGTTGTATCATTTTGAATAAAGAACATTCAGATAATCATGCATATCAAAAAAGGCCAATTGGTTGAATCCATCATGTGAGTTAATTATACTAAAAACAATTGACATAACATGCCCGACGTAATCTAATCCAATTAATCAAATATATGATGGTCTATATTTGGTTCAATTTAGCTAGTAAGTTGAAATTAGTCATTAACAAGCATAAGACAGAGTAAAATACAGGTCATAATTAATAAGGCAAAGTACTCATTTATGTATTAATTAAACTTTTGGTAAATGCAAAAACTAATAATATAAAAGCCAATTCAAATATTAATTTAACAGGCTGTATATAGTATGTAATATAATTGCACATGCATCTTCTCTTCAGTAACACAGCATAGAAGACAATTACATTCTAGAATAGATTGTACCATCAAAGTCAATGTATGTCTGGTTCTGAGATGTATATGGTAATAACACACCAAACCCGTTTTCTTTGAATGTAACAATTTCAACTACATAATGCATAAATCTAACAAATATGATTAAGTTCGTGATTATGTTTAAGCTATATACTCGTCACAGTTAATAATGTTAGGGCTTATAGATTAATCAAATGGTCCTTTTTTACTTAACTATTCATAAAAATCTCTTACTGAAAAAACGTTTAGTAAATATATAAATAATATAATCAGTATACATGACTCGTGATATATATTCGTTCGAAACGGATTCAATTTAAAAGTTCATGAGGCATAAAAATATTTATCAAGAACTCTAAATGCTTATATAAAATTTACATTGCGTACAAAGGCTGCTACACACGGTGCTAAAATTGAATGAAAAATTAATCCACCTCACATAACTCATAGGCTAAGATGCAAATCCAAACCGAACCCTCGTTCACGACCATTACCACCACCGTTCCCTCTTCCGCTGTTGAAGCCACCGATCTCCGGCGGAGGATTGCGGTGGCCACGGCCATCAGTGAGGGAGGCACCGGCAGTGGCATAGAGTCGTCTACCAGGAGTCTCAAAAGCGAGTCCTGAGTCATATGCACCACCGCTTGACCATGCATGTGGCGTGCATAGCCACGATAAAGGTGGCTGAGATTGTGGTGAGAAGGTTGATATGATGGTGTTGTGAACGTGTGAAGCGACAAAGCCGCGAGCGGCTTGCATTTGAGCACGTTTCAAGAGCTGTCTCTCTTTCTTGTGCGCGTTTTGGTGCCCTCCTAGGGCCTGTGAGTTTGCGAATTCTCTGAAGCAGTACTGACACTCGTATTTTCTTGCAGTGAAAGACTCAGAATCAGAACCTGCTTCATGATCAGTTCCATTTTCTGGGGACTTGTTGATGTTGAAGCCAAAGAGCTTTAGTGGGGTATTAGTAGTGGATTTTGCATGGTATTCAACTTCAGCCATTATGTGAGGGAAATTAGGGTATATGTTGGAAAGAAAAGTGATTAAGAAGATGATGCAGAAAAGATGCACCGAAATATGTGGTTAAGCAATGTGTGTGTGAACTACAAAGTATGAGAGGCTTTTATAAAAGGGTTGAAGTGCATGCTTGGAAACAAGAAAGCAGAAGTTGGAATAGAAAAAAGAAAAAAAAACAAGTGAGTTTGTTGGGAAAGTTTCAACAGATGAGACGAAAACCAAAGTAGCTTTACGTATACGATTTTTTAGTATATTATAATTATTGGAAGTAGCTATTATATTAGGGTTGGGTTGTGGCCATAATATAGACAGAAAATGGGTGACGGTGCACGCATGATATGATAAGTTTACACTACACAAGTAATCCAATTTTTGTATTTTGTATTTTTAGGCTACTAAATACTTCTGTTTAATTAAATTAGCAAACCTCATTGCATTATGCATGTTGTGGAGATTGATGAGCACTATGATAATCTCGTACAATATAATAGTTTATGTAACTCAGAATCCTACTGATAAATAATTGATAGTAGACACGAGAATCCTATCAGATGAAAAGAAAAACTAATAAGTGAGAGTGGTTTAGGCATATAAAACAAAAGGGTATCTAGCCTTCGGCTGTGAAGCCTAGATACGTTATCAATCTAGCTCAAGCATATATATAATCACACCACTACGTGTTAGGTCATTTTTGGCTTGGCTTGCAAACCAGTAGCTCAATATTAACATCATTGGTGCCATAATTAAAATCTAAAGTGATACTTAATTTGCTGATCTTCTTTGATTAAGGTGTGATTTTAATACTCTGATGAAATGATTTGACATGTTATGAAAAAAGTAGTATCCAAAAAGGAAAAAAGGCCTTTTGCAAGGCGAAAAACATACAGAGATCCAGAATGGATTAATTGATGAGGAAGTCAAAGATGGAAAGAGATTATTGAAATGAATGATCCAAGTGGATTGACGTAAGGAAAATGCTAGGTATGTGAAGCATGTTTGCGTGATTGGCGTTGAGTTAGTCATTAATTAGTGGGACAAAATCTGTAAGAATCTTACTAACTTCCATCACTTGGGTTCAATGTATTATGATGATGTCACCACTCCACATGTTTAATACATTTCAATGGTTGACAACGGACTAAACACTCTTCCATGATGCACGTGATTTCTTCCACACCAAAATTCCTATAAATTAATTGCTACCTTTGAACTTAACTTAATTCAGAGATTTTGTTAACTCAACATCAGCCTAAGGTTAGCTTTTTCAAGGAATTAACTCAACAAGTTCTATTAAAAACTAAATACTATGTTATAACGTATTCTTTTGTTTGAAATCATGTAGTGAAATTTTCTGATTTATTGTATGAACATTCTGCATATTAATATTGTTAGTCAAACTCAACTCACTTTCATTGTCCTACTTTAAATAGTCAATAATGACAACAAATTAGCTAACAGCAAACCAAACATTTTTCATAGACAAAAGGGTTTAAAGTGAATAATGAAAGACTATATTAAATGTATCAGGTATTTGAGGTAATATACCATCATGGTTTTTTCTTTCAAAAATATCTCGAAAAATTAGAAGAGAATGGTGTATTTTAAATAAAATCAGTATCACCTCGATTATTAAACAATGTGATACTATATTATATATATCAAAATAATATATTTACACTTGCATGGAGTCTCCAAACCTGTTGTCTCTAAGTTCATACTAATGCACCATGCCAATTAAACTACTCATTCTGCAGAGGGTACAAAGTTGGAAACCAGTTTGTAACGAAATTTTCATGTGAAAGACGGTTAGGTGGAGAAAATATATTATTGAAAAGCACATGGCAATGATGATTGTTATGCATTATTTGGTGCATGAAAACTGAAGTGAAAAGAATAGGAACTAGCTCTAGGAAGAGAACAAAAATGGACCCTTTCTTTTTCAATCTATGTTAATGATTAACTATAGTTTATAATTATCTTCTCCATAGTTCCCACCAACTGAACCCATCATAAGGGGTCACTTGTTTCTAATAATTTCTCAAACCAGTAATCATGAAAAGTTAACACTGAGTCATGTTAATTAGAGGTTTTTGTATGTGGTCCAAATGAAATCTACCTGCCGACTTGTTTCTTGCTGAGGAAATGAAATCTACAAAGCTAACTATTAGTTAATTAATTGATTGAAGTTGATAGTGTTACTTTGTCAATACAGTGTATTAATATATATAGTACAAAATCTACCCTGTAATGGTTTGAAGTTTAACATGATGATAAGCAGAAAATAAATTAATAATGCAATCACTGTAGATCAATCTGCAGTACTAATCAATAAAGTAAACAATTTAATATATCATATTATCACAAAGAGACAATGTCGTTGGTGAAGTAAATTCATTTCTTACACAATGCAAACCCACGATGCTTATATTAAATATTTTATTTTATTAACAAAATTTATAATCGAGACAATATTCTTACCGTTAGACCTTTTTTTTTTTGTTAGCAAATGGTTGTAACACCTCACTTATCATAATAATAATAATAATAATAATAACATGCTATATATATATATATATATATATATATATGTATATATATATATATTAATATCTTATGGAATATTTATATAAAAAGTAAATTTTATTAATCCAATCATTATATTATAATTTCATAGCATCATATGATTGTTTTTATGACAAATTTTATTAAAAATGAGCAATAATAAGGTGATGAAATTTTAAAAATTATAAGTTTATTTTGATATATTAAATAATTTTAGATTAATATAAAATTTGTATATGTGATTTATGTGATTAGAACTTCTAAATTAATGTTCAATTTTGAAAAATAATTTGATCTAGTTGAAAGATAATAAATGATGTAACATTTAGTAAATATTGGTATAATTTGATCTTTGATTTAAAAAATTTTAAAACCTTCTTGTAAAATTTGGAAGGTGTCATAAGAAATAATCATACTACAAGTCTAATATCCAAGCAAATTATAACCATAACAACAAATCATAGCGTATTAATGAATATTTTAGATTGGTTATAGTAATAACAAAAACATAGAAAGTGTATTGCATTATGTAAACAATTAGTAAGGAATTCAAAAATTAGACAATCTATAGACATGTTAAATCAATTATCTAGAAAATATTTTTCGCATCAGTTCTTAGTATAATCATTGTAAAAAGTTTGCTTATGCTAAGATAATATCTAAAATAAACATCTTAATATTATAAACATGTTACAAATGGTCTGCGAGAAAAAAATAATAATAATTGAGCTTTAACAAAACACTTATTTTTAAGGGGTGGTTTTCTAATAACCGTAGCTTTTAAAACACTTGTTATTATATATTTCCTTTTAAAAATGGATAATTTGTGACGCTAATCCTATCTTATTAAGCATGCTCTAGAAGGTCAAGATTAATTAAGATTTATACATTGTTAAGCAAAATGCTGAAAAGAGGGTTCATCTGAGTAGGTTAGACACTTTAGATAAGTGTGCAAGTCAAAATCCTCAGACTATATTATATACACAAATTATAGCTTTTATTTTACTCAATCATAAATGAATGGTTTTGGAGATGTTAGCATGCAAAAAGACAAGTAACGTGATCAAATGTCTTATTTTAATTTAAGAGACAAGGAAAATCACATTGAATTCAAATGCAAATATTTGACATGGATAAAAGATATTGCAGATTAAAACCTCATCTCTACAAGTTTCAAGTTGGATTATATAAATATATACAAATTCGATGAAAACCTTGTTCTCAAAATTAGAATATTTATCTTTGAAGTTAGATTTAGAAATGGAAGCTCTAGAAGTGGTAGATAGTCACCAACTCATGGGTTCGAAGTAACTACAATATTGAAGTTGTGAGTGTAGTCATTTTCATCTAGAACATGCCAAATTTGTTATAGTGGGTTAGATTCCAATTAGAAAATTAAGTTCAATTTAATTAATTAACTTGAAGTAAAAAAATTATAATTTTATTGAATTTTAATTAGAATATTTAAATTAAATTTTTTTTATTGAACACTGTTAATATATCTAAGACTTTTTTTTTACCAGTGCCAATATACACTTTTATTTTTCTTTCAAATTCAGTTCAAAATTCCCATGCGTTTAAAAGTTACAATATATTATTTGCTTTTAATTCAAGTTAATTTCAACTCAACTTAATTTTCTAATAACATATTTTATAGTTTTTTAGTTAATTAAAGTTTAAGCTTTTTAATTTAATTTGAAAAGAAGTGTCAAATAAGTTAACATAATATTTAATAAAAGCAAACTAAAAGGTTAATTTTTGTGATATGAAAAACGTATATTCTCACCTATAGAATAAAAGTACCTGTGTGTTTTAATGTGTTATAACACAAAATTATTCTCACCTATACAAAATAATATGTATAGACAACTACACAACATGATAAAATAACAAAAACTTAATTGAAAAATATAAAATTATTGAGCACTCAATGGAAAAAAAAAATAAAAGTTCAATTAAAAATATCTAAATTTTATAAAAAAATTTGAAACTTAATTAAGTTTTTTTATATGATTCAGAAGAGAAAATAACTCAACCAATTCTAACGAAAGAGATACATAATTAACATCTTATGATGAAGATTAATGCCACAAACATCATAACCAACAAAGCACCGGTTTTTTAAACTTAAAAGATTTGACATTTTAAAAAAATTCTTTAATTTTTAGAAATTATGATGTCAGTAAAAGCTAATTTGGGTTTAGTTATAATAATGAATAAATGAAAACCACTTATTTCTTTCAATTTGAAGTGTTTTTTTTTTTTTTATCTAGTTTAGATAGGACGATTTATTTTTTTTTTTTTTTTTTT
>Ga0209700_102412_pt1 | contig 37906 bp, 19 predicted proteins | sample SiratroredBW_FD_187528 | JGI IMG/M metagenome (GOLD analysis project Ga0209700, IMG submission 187528) | Root nodule microbial communities of legume samples collected from California, USA - Siratro red BW (SPAdes) (version 2) | ecosystem: Host-associated > Plants > Roots > Nodule | place: USA...
TTTTTTTTTTTTTTTCATTTCCTGTGTCTATCTATACATTTATGCCTCTGTCCAAATTCACAAAATATATACCATTTTTAAAATAACTTTACCTATTTTTTATTTTATTAAATACCTAACTTGTTTAGCTTTTTTCTTCTGGGACTCAAAGATTCAGAAATGAATGGGCTAAAAGGCTGTCTAAGTTGGGAAGGGAAGCATTGTGGTGTGATGATACATTATTAGAATTGACACATGGAACAAAGTTGAAGACTTTGACGTTGACATGTTAATGTGTGCATGAGAGAGAGAAGGTGAAAGCGTTGAATAGTAGAGGCGATAATGGCGGTGCACGATAGTGACGGTAGATGTGAGGGTCAGGACGAATTTTTAGTATACCAGTCAATGCAAATTATTTTTTTACACTATAATTGTTTTCTATTTTTAATCAAAATCAATATTGAATTAATTATCATATAATTTAAATTTGATGACTTATATAACACATCTATATACCTCTCAATTTGGTTTATTAGATTGTTTTTTATTACGTGTAAACCTTTTAAATTTGATCTCTATCATATTAATCCTTTTAGGCACTGCTAATTTGGTTCATACATTGGATGTAAAGCAAATTAAGAACATATTACATATCTAGAAATTAAATTAAGATTCATTGCATGCCTAGGAACTAAACAGAGAATGTGTAAGGCAGTTAATTGTCAACGTATCAATAACTAATTCTTGCGGACACATATAGAGACCAATTCAATTACATTTAAATAACATCAAATTGAAAATCCATAACATATATACAATAATAGCCTGTTTAATTAAATTTTAAAAGTTGTATCTAAATTTCAATTAATCTTAAAATGGAGACACTTTCTGGAAAGGCAGCACCTGAGAGGGTTGATTTACTAAGAAAGGGGTTAGAATGGAAAACACCTAGAAGCTTTTGGAATTATCCTCCTCGTGATATCTGCAATTGCGACATGCTAAATTAGGTCTTGTGATTGTCTTCTTTATCGAATTTTGTGTTCCAAAAAACACATTTTTCACTTGTTGAATATTTTAAATTTTATGAATGAGATGGTTTTGCATGTGGGTGAAATTATGTATATTTTTTTTGTGATAAAAAAAAGATTGTATATTTATTGTATTTAAAAATGAAAAAGAATAAAGAGATAATTGATATGGGTATTTGGCCCATTCCTGGAAAAGAGAATAATAAATGCAAAGGGCCCGAAGGATACAGAGGTTGTTTGGCAGAAGAGAAATGGAAGTGGTGATGTGAGAGGTGAGGAAATGATTTTGTAATCGATTGCTTTATGATTGATGAAGATTGAAAAAGTGTCCAATTGACAGTGAGATATAGATAGAGAGATAGAGAGAGAATAGTGGGGTGGAAAAAGTTGGCTTCTTTTTTTTTTTAATCCAAAGCTCTTTGGTTTTACCTTTCACTTTTTCAACTCTGACATACAAGAAAAGTGATCAGAGAAGGGAGCAATTAATTATGAGGTTATGATGACTCTATGATCAACAATGCAGGCCATGCATGGTGTAGTTGGGTCGTTTAAATGCAGTACCTTTGTACTATATATGCAACTAAAGGACACCATGCTCTGCTTTCTAATTACATTTTTTAAATCACTTTTCCTCCTCTCAAATCAACTCCTTTTTTTTTTTATTATTATTATTACTTTACATCTTTACCAATTTTTTATTCATAACTACTTTCATGCCACCTGCAAAAATCAAAGGTAATTTGATTTAGACCAAGGTGTTGGTAAATCCATTACTGTAGTCTCCAACTCTCTGTGGCCCTCTTCATTCAAATGCTACCTTATTCATCTTTCACTGTCACTTCCTTCCTCACAAGCTCCCAATTCTCTTTTTTCTTTTGTTTTTTCCTGTTGAATTTCATATTCATCTATAATACACTACTTTTTTTTTTTCCTACCACTTCTTCATATGTTAAAATCATTCAAACAAACATTCAACATGGTTGCACAACTCCCAATATCCCAAACCTTTTTCTTTTCTCTTTTATTTTCTACTAATACATTTTCTTTTCACTTTTCAAGATTGAAACGTAAAAAAACTTGCATTAAGTAAAAGGTGTCTGACAAACTAGTGTATTTATTTGCCCGTTACTTTCAAGGAACATGAATCCCACCTTTCCCTTCTACGTTCCTGTCTTGAAGAGTCAACAATATAACGTTCATGAAACAAAAGAAAAAACAAACAAATTGATTAGCATTGAATAAAGTTCATTTGAAAACCAACAAACAAACACACTCTCTAGAAAAATAATTCGATGGTAGAAAGATAATTATTTAGAGGTAGTTTTTGAAGCAAGAGTATATGTATAAAGCCATGTTTGGATATAGTGTATACTTACAGTCAAAAACTTTGCTTTCTTTATTTTGCTTATGTTGGGTGGGAACCAGAATTGGAAAAATGTAAGTGGAGATGAGTTATGTGTCATCTGGGATTTGTCCTAGGGGTGGGTGAGAAGGCTTACAAGATGAAACAAAAGGTTACTAGTTTTGATCTGCCATTAAGGTTGACACCATAGTAGTAGCTCTTCTCTTGGAACTTGGGTTTCATTTGCTTCCTCTTCCAACTCTTTGTCCTTTTCTTTAATGCATTACATTTCACTTCATTCTGATACTCCCAAATTATTATAACCAATTCTCCAGATTTAAGTACTTTTCTTGTGGTCCTTTATGGTGTACTGATTTACATTTTGTGAAAATTTTTAATTAAATAAAGAAGTGTGTGTACATAAGTTGATCATAGGCAAAGTTGAAAGATGTTGATGGGGACCAAGATGGGGTGGTCCAATTTTTTTTTGTTGGACTGTGATCCAACAATATTAACGGACTTGGAATATTTCTCCTAGAAGGGTTCTTGAGGCATCCACAGTGATGTATGGTAACTTGTATCTATATTGCAGGTTGATCTTAAATAGAGTGAGATTTGTCCTTGGTAATAGAATATACCAATTAGGGGTATATATCTAATAAAATGCCTATGGACAGTGTCATCACCTTCAAGTTGTTGGGAAATTTAAGATGAACAATGAACAATGCTACCATGTTAGGTAAAGTGAGGGACTAGAATGCATGGACACAGATCAGAGAATGGAATAAGGCATAAAGCAATTGACTCAAGTCTGTTACATATTTGTTTTATAGGGGTGTAGGAACTAGGGTATACCACAAGAAATGGTCCTCAATAGAAAGCCTATTAACTAGGTCAGGTTTTGGTCATAAGGAACCACCCTGATCAGTCCTTCTCACCATAATTGCATTTTTGTTTTTCTAGGAATCTACCACTTTCAATTTATTTCCTTTCCAACTTGTCTCAGTTTCATAATCATCTCTTCAATAATTCAACTACTAATCAGGTGCACCAATAATCAAATTCAAATAACCTATATTACTTAACTCTCCCATCACAGACCAAACAAAACTTAATCCTATTACCGTAATCACTGATTCAGAGAAAATAATGTCCGTACATAAATGCTTTTTTCCCCTTCTAACCTTGTGATGTACAGCAAGAATAGTACTAAGTATGGTAAATAAAACAGATTTGAACCTAAATGAAATAAGACTAGGAAAATCCGAAGAAATTAAGAGTGTCCCTTTAGGATTCAGGCACACTTGTAACAACACTGATTTCAATTTTTGCATTTTATCCCGTTCAAACAACGTTTGCATTGTACCTACCAGTTACCTGGCCCAGAAATAATTAAAAACTGGATACAAGTTATGCCATTGCTTTCTTCACTCTCATATTTTTAAGTTGCACCCCACAAAAGTTGAATTTCTAAGTTTATTCTTCATAAATTTGTATTTTGAATTATATTAAAAATGTGTTTTAGTGAAATACATATTTTACAATTTTTTTATATTTTTATTTATTTGTTTATAAGTCATGCATTACAAAATTTACTTTTAATATAAAATTGATTTTTCCAATACAAAATTAATATTTTAATAACAATAATAATAATATTTTCATAAATCAAGCACATGACGCGGTTGTCATAAAAAATAATGTCATATACTAATATTTTAAAGTTTACATATAAATATATTTTTTACTCTATGAACGAAAAACTTAAGTACATAATAAAATTATCAAAATACTATCTCTTTGTCACCTTCCGTTTATAACACGTGAATATCTAGTATAAAGGATTTTCTCATCTGTGATATTATAAGCTAATTACAATGCAAGATTTCCTCCAATATTAAAATACTATCATATACATATCCAAAGTCATTCATATATTTTTGGATGTTGTGTTTCTAATTATAAAGAATAACAAATGACCTAACATAATATTATTAACGGAGGTTTTTATTTTTTACCTCACCCTCATACCGTCTTAATGCAATATAATCAACATCATTCACTAGTTTTTTTATTTTTTACCTCACTCTCATACAGTCATGATCAACACAATTCATTAGTATTAAGGTATCAGAATGTGCAAATGTACTAAAATCTTTAAAATAGGTTCTCAATTGTGAAATTTGAAAACTTCTTGGATCACCCAATCCAAAACAAATCAGCACCAACAATAACAAAGAAATATTTTAAAAATCAATCCTTCAAGCGAGCGGGACAATAAAATTCGACACGGTTCTTTGGAGAATAATACTGTTCAGACAAAGCCTCTCACACACGAATAAAAATGATACAACACATGGGGGGTGCACGGAAGAGGAAGAAGATGAAGTGGGGAGAAAGGAAAAATGTAGAATTTTATAAATCTGAACCAGGGCTAATTTTATCATTTTTCCATCTACAGGAGGTGCAGCTTCAAACCATGGGGGTGCAGAATGCAAAGGTCTACAAGTTATGCCTTCGTATATGATTTCTTTATAGGCCTATTAGCCCAGCAAATAACAGGTATTTCTTACATACCCCATTAGATTCATCCCACACCTCCTTTCCACTTTCTCGAAAAAGAAATAAGGGCCCTTTTATTCTAGAATTTACATTATGTAACATGGGCATGTGTATCTTTTGTTAGTGTTTCTTTCTACACCCCACAAATTTCTTCACTACTCCCTATTCATTTCGAAATATACTTTCTATACATGCCAGAAAGTCACTGTAACGATTACAAGGTGGTAATAGAAATTGTGACGGTTCTGGTCTTTGGGAAATGGACTATGTACCCTAAATGGTTAAACTTCTAACTTTTAGTTTTTTTTTTTTTTTTTTTTTTTTTTTTTTTTTTTTTTTTTTTTTTTTTTTTTTTTTTTTTAATTATTAAATTTTTTTTTTTTTTTTTTTTTTTTTTTTTTTTTTTTTTTTTTTACATTTTTTTATTTGAATTCAAAATATAAAACAAAATAAAGTTTATTTTCATTGTATTGAGTGTTTCTGAAAATATTAATATTATGGAAATTTGTTTCTATTTTGTTAATTTTATTTTTTTAAAAATAATACAAAGGAAACACAATTTTTCTGTTAAAAATATTGAAAAAAATGTTAAGAAAACAAAAAACTGTTTCTGTTTTGTTAAATTTAATCAATGGAAACATGTTTCCATAGGATATATTTTTAACTAAATACCAAAAAAGACAGTTTAGTCTTTTCACTTTGGTGGGGAGTTTAAACAGTAACTTTCAGGTGGCGATAGCAGGGCCCATGAACTTTTCTTGTTGGATCTGCAAAGAGTATGATGATGGTTGTTTAGTGAGAAGTCGGAAGTGGAAAATGACTAATAAAATATTATAATTTTCTTAATAAGTTATCCCCACTTATGAAAAACATTTTTTTTATTGGATTCTCACCTTTTTTTCTGTCTTCCCTCTCGAAACTCTAGTTTAGCAAATAACTTTGTTCCATCTAATTCCTTCCTCCGGAGTAATACAATGGAATTATATTAAATTCCTTTTATAAAAATTAAATTAAAAAAAGATAGTAATTATATATTAGAAATTGATCTTTCTAAAAAGTTATTACCTTTTTTTTTTTTTTTATATATAAACACCTTATAAAACTAAATATTAATTATCCAAACCCACCCTAATAACATATCTAAAATTCAAGTTTTCAAAATTTCCCAACCCAATTAAAGTGAAGGAAAAAAGAAGGTCTTTCAATCCATAGCTTGGAAAATTCCGTGCAGGCACGGTGATTCTGATTGTTGTTGTCGTCAAAGGCTTCAGCTTTGCTCCTCCCCTCTCAGCTTCAGCAATTTCGGTGAAACACTTCTTCTCTCACTCTCGCACTTTCACATTTTTACTACATTTCTACAAAATTTTGTTTTGTCTTGATGCTTGATTTGGTTGATGGGTTATGGGGATTGGGTTCACTTATGTTTTGGGTCTGATTTTGATTTTGCGTTTGCCGGGTTATGGTTCCCGTGGGAGCAAGTATTGTGGTGCACTAATTATGTTCGATGGAATGCCCCTCTGAACTGATATTGTTTAATGGCTGGACCCTTCACTTTGGAAAGCTTAACCCCTTTCTAACTTCTATTTTCTTTTTATATTCGAGCTTGAGAATTATTCTCTATATCTGTTTGTGCTTGGTTGACCTACCGTGCTTCTTTACCTATTGAATCACAACTTACGTGTGTTGAAAGCATCATTCTCAGTTAGTTTATGTTGGGAGTTTCATGCTTTTGCTTGGATTTTAGGAGTGTATTCGAAAGAAATCTGATTCAAAGAAAAAGAGGATTTTCCCCCTCTTCCTTGGGTCAATGTTAGTGTTATTTGGATCATGCTTGGTTCATTTTGTATGGTTTTATACTTTTATTGTTTATTATTATTAGGACAAGAATAGAAACTTAGTCAAGTAAAATAGTTTGGGGGCAGGATACGTTTAGTGACACTTTTTTACTTGATTTGAAGATCTTTCCTTCACAGGCTTATTTTTGTTATTAAATCTAAATTATTTATTAACTTGAGAGTTTATCTTTCACATTCTAGCTTTGTAAATTTATTTAACTATTTGTAGATAGTTCTACACAATGTATGGATGAAAATTGTCATGAAATCTGATTCCAAACAAAAAATATTTTTCTTATTGTCAAGCATACTGAAAATTTTGTCATAGAACTGAATTTTTAGGAAAAAAAATCTATCATACCACTGTTTGAGAGCATGTTTGACATTTTGATTCTTTTTCCTAATTTCTAATATTGAAAAAGATTCATTCATGTATTTTGGTCCTTGATCAAACCATACAAATAATTTAGTATAAAAGAATTGTTTTTATCCTTGATCAATTTTCCAGCACCTAAACATTTCTAAAGATGCTTCACTTAAGTTTATACTTATTTTCTTCTGTTGCAGTCAGCACTTAATGTCCTGTTATTGTAGGGACATAAGTCTTGCTAAACATGATATGGTCAAGGCTAAGTAGGAGAACTCATTTCTTGCCATATCTTAGGGCCTTGCAAACGAACTCTCTTGAATCCAGGTGATGCTATGTTGCACTAATTCCTATGGTTTTGTTATTTTTGTCTCAGATTATAGATTAATTTTCTTGTGGTTATGGGGACTTATTTGAAACATATAGTGATAAAATGAAAGAAATTATATTTTACTACTTAAGCATCCTTCTCAAACCAATTGTTCTCTCTAATTAGTTAATTTTTTAATTATAGAGATAGGTTTCTGTCAGTTATACCTTTTTGCCTCTCTAAAATCTGACTTCCCAAAAGAAATTAGTGTCTACTTTAATGAGTCATTTGTAGGTAATTTTTTTTATTCAGATGCCTGTCTATCATTTCTAAAGGATCAAGTTACAGGTTCATTAATCCTAATACCAGCTTCCAACACAATTTCTCTTGTAATATTCGGGTATCAAAGTTTAACCAAGAATCGTTCCGTCTGAGTTACCGCTCTTCAGCTTTTGCTTCACAGAATGTTGGAAAGTCATGTTCCATGCCTGGTTTCCGACACTTCTCATCTCATGCATCTAATGAGAAGAAATCACAAAAGATGCTTTTATACTTGACGGGCCTAGTTTTTGCTATGGTTGGCTGCACTTATGCTGCAGTTCCCCTTTACAGGAGATTCTGCCAAGCCACTGGCTATGGGGGGACTGTGGCACGGCGTGAGGTGTGTTTGTGTTGGCTTTCAATGTCTTTTTGATTTTTTATCAAAATTTGGCAATTTAACGGATAATTATAAATTTCACATTTTTACAGACGGTTGAGGAAAAGATTGCTCGACATGATAGCAATAATACAGTCTCCACAAGGTGTTATTTTTTCTTATTAGATGTTACCATTTTACCATCAGTCATCATAGGATTAGTTTTTCTCTTCAGGTTCATGGTTATTGGAAATAGCTGTTGAATTCCCAGCAGTTTTAAAGAAAAAAAAATCATCATTTCACTGTTCCTAAGATGGTGTTCAAATTATTTGAGCTGCTTTGAATTACTGTGAATATGTATAAGATAGTACTTAGACAAAAAACTAAGCAAAAGAAGGTTAACATAAAAGTATATTTATTCAGCTTTATGCTGTACCTGAAGATTACTCCATAGAACTTGCCTATTCTGTAGTAGTAGTACCTTTACTATACTTTTGATATGTCTTGGGAATATTTATGTAATTGTTCAATAAGAGATATGCTTATGAGGTGGTGCTTTCGAAGCTACCTTTTTTTCTGTTTATAACTGATAAAGAGCACAAATCAAACAGAGATAAGGTCAAATTAGTATAATATAAGTGAGTGTAAATTTCATCTTACAAGTCGATTTTGTAAAGTTAAGTTAGGTTTAAATTCTACTTTTTTTAAGGTAATATTAGAGTCATTTAAAGTTTATCCTAGCAAGGTATTGACCCTTATGTTACCCGCTCTTGGGTTCCCTCCCAATCTCAAACTCGAGATGTTCAGTTCTCGACATGACGAGATGTGTTGAAGTTAAACTCCACTTTCCTAAGTATTTGGGTTGATCATTTTTTTTATTGTTCAGGGAAATTGTGGTGCAGTTCAATGCTGATATTGCTGATGGGATGCAATGGAAGTTTATTCCCGCACAGAGAGAGGTTATTATAACTTATCTTCTTGCACCTTACAAAGAAAATACTGCTCTCCATCACAGAGAGGATTTATTTATTTAAATGTAAAATTATTATTTAAGATTATGCTTAATTTTATTTCCTGGAGCTGCTAGTTTTATTTATATTAGTCCATTGTAATTTAAGAATGGCAACTCAAAGAACTACTAATAATCAAGTCAAGTTAAAGTCTGAGCTTTTTGTTTGAAAAGGTAGGTTATCATAGTTTAAAGATTTGGGGGAAAAATTGGCTTTTTAAATCTTAATCTAGTTGTATGCTTACTTAAACACTTTCACATTTGACTGCTTGCTGCTTGCAAGTGTTTCATATGTCATTAAAAAAGTTGGATGTTGTAGTACACATCCCCTGGAACACACGGGGAATAGCGGAATGAAAAAATAAGAACTGAAATGTGGCATTATTCATTTATTATACCAGGTTAAGGTCAAGCCTGGTGAAAGTGCCCTCGCATTTTATACTGCGGAAAACAAAAGTTCTACTCCAATAACAGGTGTTTCTACGTATAATGTCACTCCTATGAAGGTACTAACTACTGATGAATACTCTGTTCTATTTATAACAAAGGCTCACCGTGAACTCTGCATACTTTAGAATTTTGGAAGTTCAAAATACTAATATCGTTTTCGAAGTCTTCCTGTAGCAACTCTTTAGATCTCTTTTCTGCTTTACTTATTGAAGAATGTTGTTTTCGCTTCTTCCCTTTTCTCTCATTCCTAGCACTCCAAAATAGTATAATGTCCGATTATAAATTTTCTTACACAGGCGGCGGTGTACTTCAATAAAATACAATGCTTCTGCTTTGAGGAGCAGCGACTTCTCCCTGGAGAGCAGATTGACATGCCTGTAAGTGGTTTCAAACTGAACTCCAATTTGTGCATAATGAAATGCACTTACATCTAAATACTATGCTGCGTGTACAATGTAGGTATTCTTTTATATTGACCCGGAATTTGAGACGGATCCTAAAATGAATGGTATCAATAACATTGTATTATCATATACCTTCTTCAAGGTTTCTGAGGAATAAGATCAACTTGTATGTTCAAAGGAAATTCAAATAAAAGCTACCTCCATTTCGAAGGACAAAGATGCAAACAACAGTGATGAAGCTCGAGTTTTCGTTACTTTGGTGGCCGACATAAAAGACAGAAATTCATTTTCTTATTTTTTTGGCACATGTAAAGAATGCTACCCCTTCCGTATACTTGTCAAGTTCTTGAATATTTTCAGCTTCAACTGAACTATTAGAAAACCCCCGTGATCAAGTTTTGTAGGTTTAAGGTATAATGCCATGACATCATGAATCATGCTGATCTTCTGGTGCTTCTAAGTTAAAACAGCATTTGGATACTTCTTGAAATTAGCCAGATTAGTTATTTTGGTTTTAAAATTTATTGAAATTCATATTTAATGTTACGTGAATACACGAAACCAATGACAATATAAGATAACTAAGTCAACCTGTTTGATGACAAGAGACTCAATAAAACAAAATGTTAACACAAACTTCACTAAAAATGACTAAATTTGTGATAAACTTAAAATTTAATTAAAGATTAATTTAAATACTCACCTATCTTAAGCTCCACTTTTTAAATTGTTGCTTTTTTTAAGTTCTATTTTAATCCCTGAAAATATATCATTTAGTTAATCCTTGACGGTTGAAATTTTGGAATTGAATATAGAACCGGCAAAAGAATTCACACATAAATGTTGGCAATTACTTCCTACACCCCTTTTTTTCTGAACTTGCACGTCCACAGTTGAGCGATATGACCTAATTATCCTATCCGTTTTTCCCTCATTACATCCCATCACCACTGCGGTCACCACTGTCATGACCGCTCACCGTTGCAGAAGAAGAAGGAGAATACTGCAAAAGAAAACTCTGTCTAAAACATATTTCATATATTTTAGAAAGTTTGTTATGGAAAACTCATTCGCTAAAATATTGTATGTTTTAGAAAGTCTATTATGAAAATTCTGCTCCCAAAAACTTGTTTCAAAATGTATTTCATACATTATAGAAATTTTATTCTGAATATGTTATTCTATTTTGAAAAACGTGTTTTGTGGGGATGGGTTTTCAAGATTCCTACTGAATTTAGCATCAAATTTTCATCATTGAGAAAGATATAAATGACCTTTTGGTTAGAGATGCAGTCACCCCACCCATACCCTACCACCATGTTATCCCTATCTCAAAACCTATTAAAGTTTATCAAGTTAATAAATGAGAGATAAAATTCTCAATATTTTATTTTATCTGTCAAATGTACTGCTGAAAAATATTAGTTTGACACTGTTATTAAAAAAATAAAAAATTTCACACTGCTTTATATTAATTAAATATTATATATTAATAAAATAATAATATTTTATAGTATTAAATAGTATCAAATATGAATAATGGTGTTAAAGTATTATTATCTTTATAAATTATTGATTTACTTTCATTATTTGAGTGGAAAGAAAAAAATATTAAAATTTTGAACTTTCAGATTATTAAAATTAATCCGTATGAGAACAGAATATGTTGTTTTAGAAAGATGAGCTATGCACGAATTCTTTTTTTTTTTTCTTAATCTTAAAAACTCATATAGTTATATAGTGATTAATTGAACTTACATATTTAATTAATTATAACAAAACTTAACATAATTATAAGAACTTTCCTGTTGATATTAACTTAATTGCTTAAGGAGAATGCGTCCGTTCTTATAAATTCTTAGCTTTTGTATGTATGAATTTCAAAAAAAAAATAAAAATAATCAAGAAGAGTCATATACAAAAAATTATCAAATTCACAGTAACAGTCTATTTTTCAAAGAAATTTATGAATTTTAAGTATTGTCTCAACCGTTAAAATTATAAACATTTTTTCCCAAAAATAGCTAAAATATTATAAAATAACTTTTTCTAAACACGCCATAAAACTAATGTATTATCAAAGATAACAATTATTACCCAGGTAAAGCTCCAATTTCAATTAGATGTTAATTATACTTAAATTTTATTATTTCTATGATAGTTTATCATAGTTTTAACAAACTTGAAAAAGATGTGTATGGCATTTTTTTATTGAGTAGACTAACTTGATAACTACTGGAGGGAGGCTTCACTTCTTTCTCTCATTCCTTTGTTTTTCTCTAACACCTTTTCCAACCCTTTCAATAAAAGAAGAAGAAGAAGAAGAACTTTACAGCGAGGCATGGCTCACTCCACCAAAACATGACAACTGCATCTGCGTGTGAGAATAAAGCAGTGGTGTCATGTTTCTCCAAAATTAAAAGAATAAAACAAAGTTTTCAAACACATTTTCAACCAGTATCAATCATCTTGCATGCTTTCAATTCAACCATTAACTATTCTTCACTAGTATATATAACACAAGATGTGAAAGACCAACAAACCAACAAGCCAAAGATGTGTATTGCATTGGCCTTATATTGGAGTATAACAACTACTCACTCTCACTTATCAACCAACCACATTTCATAGTTTTCTGGATTCATGCACTCAATATATATGCATTATGAGATTAACTCTGACATAAAATTACAATATGTATACTCTTTTACCTTCTAAATTTATATGTGGACTTATTATTATATCTATATATATGCTAATATAAGAGTGTGGAACTCTATATCTTGCATGAGTGAGAATGGTAGTTGAAACTTTCTTCTCATGTTCAGTTACATTACTGTCTTTTCCATTGTGAATTGAAAAGAAAGAGAGTGCATTAATTTGTTAAAGTAGTGTTGGAGGCTCTATGATATGATTTCATATTATGATGTAATGGAAGGGAAACCCCACAAGCTTCAAGTGCAAGCATGTTATTGGGTGGTGTCTTGTAGTAGGTTGATTTTCCATTCATAAACCTAACGAATTGGATGACATTCTGCTTACCCTTCAGCTTCACAAAACCACAATCGATTCTGGCACTGTGTCTTGCTTTTGCTTTCGCCCCGTTGACGGCTTCAAGAAGAAACATTTGAAAACTTGCTCTGAACAACCTTTTATTTGGCCATTGGGGTTCTTAGCTTTCGTCCCTGTCATTGTCCTCTTGTGGAAATCAAAACCACTTCCTCCATGCGTGTCAAGTCCATCGGATAGGACTTCAACTTCAAATGTAAAGAACCAATATATACACAGAATAGTATAGATATTAATATATAAAACAATTTTATACGGTACTCTGCAAGAAAAAGTATTGTACACTGTTTTAGATGAGTGATGGTAGTTTTGTATTTTTTTAATTAAGCAGTTAAGGTTTGACTTTTGTTACGTGATTCTCAGTATGAAATAAACTATATTCAGAAAAGAATATGAATTTTGCTGATAAAAAAAAAGGAGAAAAGAATATGGATATGTATTAATAGTTGAAACAGCTTTACATTATTAATATGGATGTTATATATTCTCAACTTGTCACGTATTTGAAAGCTCGTCCCTAATACATTGGGCATATGAGCTTCAATTCGGATCATCTTAAATAGAATGGTTCTTTCGTTTTGCAATCATAGATATCTGATGAACATAAAATATGTTATTGAATATCTTCTCTTCTTTGGTAGTTATAGAAGGATTTCTTTTTAATTTTTTCTTTGATGCTCGACTATAATTCCATCAGTAGGATATCCTTTGATTTCCATAGTATATTCTTTATTGTGTTCGTCCTTATTATAATAAGGACACTTGTAGTTACTATTTTCAAAAACCTTTTAATTATTTTCAAAATTATTTACTGGACTATCTTTTTCCCTATTAATATATAATATTCTTCTAAATCAAGTGTAACTTTCTTATATAAGATTTCTTCACAAATATACTTAAAATCATTATCGAGTCTATCAAAAAATATATATACAATTAATATTTCAATACTTGTATTTCATCACTTTCATTAAAGGTAATAGGTAAATAAAGATCCATTTTTATGATTTATAGTCTCTAATGTGATGAAGTGTATTAGATATCACACATCGACTAGATTACATAAATCGTGTTAGAATAGACTCTGATACCATTTCAAGAAGTGAAATTTAAGCATAACTCAACCTTACAAACCGGCTTGTAAAGTGAGGTTTGCATTCTATTTATAAATTATTTAAAAGAATTTATTTCTAGTTGATGTGAGATCTTCAATATTATAAGATTTGATATCGAATTGAAAATAAAATTTATTCTATGTTTCTCATTCGTATCTTTCTTTTATACACATTCTTTGTATTTTACTCCAACAAAATAGAAGTTAAAGAAGAAAGTCTCTAAATTAAAACAAAATTAAGAAAATTTTAATTTTACAATGTTATGTACAAATTTATAATTTTGTTTACAAATTTAAAGACAAACCTAGTTTATCAAAATTTGTTATCAGTACAAATATTACAGAATCATATATATATATAATATTAACTTATTTAGTCTATGTAGTTTTCAAGGACATGTTATTAATATAGTTGAGCACTTTTTTTTTTTTTTTACTAATAATGGGAGGTATAAGAGTACGTAGAAAGAATATATAATAAAATTTAATTATAATATAATTTACATTATTGTTAAATCATAAATTGCCATAAAATATATAGACAATTTTATTAGTATAAAAAAATTGGTATATATAGTTATATAATATGTTTTCGTGCAAACAATTCTATTTATTTAAAGTAACAAATTTAATGAGAGATGTGACAATTTTTGTGTGTGGTCATGTACTGCTGAATAAGTTTTCAAAAGCAGACGAAATAGAAATGCAAAACTTAGATTAACGACAAAGCATTGAAAAGCATAACAGGAATTGAAAAGACTGCGAATGCAATTGTACAATATTGATCCATGATGATGTTGTACCCAATGAAAGATTTATTTATAAAAGTTAAAAGAGAGAATAATAATGTACATGAATTGACAATTATATTTATTTTTATGTAAATTCATGAATTGACATTTGTTCATTGAATCTGAGTGACACGAGGATTAACTAATTGATTAAGAAGACAAAGAGTGTAACTCAAGTTGTCCGAACGTTAATTAACCATCGACAATATCACAACTGCAGAATTTAACATTAATAATTTCAACATATGAATAATGAGCTCTTTTGTCTTTTTGTCATTTTCAGCCATCTGATTAGTTTTTCTATTTTTTCCTTTGGAAGTGCTAATCTTAATTAACGTTTCTATAGTTATGAAACATTCTTTAAACAGCATAACGCATTAAACTTGCTGAAATGGTAACTACATCATAATGGATGAAACCACCAGAAAACATTATCACCCTCTTCCAAGGGTCAACAACTGGCAGATTACTAATATAATCATTGTTCAAATTAGTTTCTTAATCACAAAACAAATATCATGTTTATATTTCAAATTAACAATGTTATTAAGTATTTTTTTTAGATACTGCCACGGATGTTGCGATGAAAAGAAGCCTTTCATTTGCTGTTAGACCTCCATTAAGCAACAAATATAATTTGTTAAGAAAATCATAAAGTAAACAAGAGCTTAACTTCTTTCTATATATCATTACTACTTTTAAAAAAGATTATTTTATATACTAATAACCAACTAAAATTTCTTTACACTGTTAACCCACAAACTATTTACTCAATTAAAGAAACAATGGATTAATCCACAAAATCTAATATTTATTTAAATAAACCATATATTTGGTAGCATAGAAGTGATATAATATAAGATTTACATGATGGTAGCATGAAGGATTAAGTGATAGAGCAGTGATGTGATGAAGGTAAGACAGTGCTTAGATAGAAGGTTGTGTGAAGGGAGTGTGTCTTAGGTTGGTTTGACCTTGACGGCTTCAACAAGAAACACTTGAAAGGTGGCTATTAACAACCTCTTTATCATCACTTTTTCCTCTTTCAAAACTCTTCCTGCACTAAAAAAAAGTTACTAAATTCGTGTGTGCCTAACTCAATCACATCTACTTTCTTAATGTCTTGTGTACAACTCTAAGCATAAAACATGTGGGTTTTATACACACATTTATAAGTCTAAATTGAATTGGTGATTCACATTTTAGATTTATTTACAAACTACTTTCTTATATGTTAAGTTAGGTTAAACTAAAACTACAAACAACTTCTGTAAACTGAAACATTTCTCTTTATCTATACATGTCAAACAAGTTTTGATGCTTATGTTGTGGATTGAAATTAAGATGTGAATATAGTTTAAAATATGCAGGATATAAACTTTAATAAGTAAATTACTCTTGTTTAATAAGTAAATATCGAGTTTAAACTTTATATATAATTACATTAAATGGTAAAAAAATTGTCTTCTGCATGCAGTCTTGTAAAAAAAAACAGACCTAACCCTGTATATTGTCAAAAGCGAAAATAAAATGCATTTGTATTTTCCTACTTACTTTTTTTTATTTGGTGTTGAGCTCCCATTTTTATATACTGAAATCCATATACTGTCAAGAAAATTAGATACCAATGACAAGTTGGCATTCCCCTTAGTGCTCAACAAGAGCAGTTGATTTTTTTTCTTCCTTTATACTTACAATTGATTATGGTTTTGCCAACTTGATACACTAATTAAACATGCAAATTATCTCTACTTCAAAATACTACTAAACTATGCTTCAGTATTCAACATTACATGACACTAACAATTAACTAACAGACACCTCAGTGCTCTCACATGAACATACTTATAAACTCAAGATTAATTAATGTGAACCAGGGATTATCCCTCACTTAAGCCAAGAGGAAATTTGAAGGAACATGGCAAAGTTTGACAAAAATATGGCTGAGAGGGAGGTTTAATCAGAAAGTTTGGTACAAGAAAGCATGCAAATCCTAGAGCATGTTGGTGATGTAGCAACAGAAAATAAAATTTTCAGACAGTTACCAACCTCCAAACTTCTTCTTTTCCACTCTTTATATAGTCCTCTAAGCTCACAAACTGCTACGCACTCATCCCACTTAATTAATCATGGAGAAAGCAAGCCCTAAATCTGCTTTGAAGGTTGGGAAGCTTAGTTTTATTTGCTGTTTTGTTCTTTTCCCTCAATAACATGTCCTAACAGCTTCACTATTCTTTTCCATTTTCCTTAATTTCCATGCAAAAGTTTGTGAAGAATACTTCTCAGTCTGCAGCTCAATGGAGCAGTACTAATTCTAGAGGAATGGTGAGATTATGCCTAGCTTTACCCTCACATAATATAAGCCTTAAAAAGTCCCTCCTTGTTTCTTTGTCACATTTAGTTGCCCCTTAAAAGCTCCATGGCATGCATGGATGGTTTGGGGTTTAATGTTAGATTCCTCCATTGCAGGATTAGAGAAGTCATTGGAGATAGTATTTATGCACTTGTTTAGTTGTTTTGTTTCAGTTCATATTAAGGTTGAAAGTATTATGAAACAACTGCATCACCTCTTGCATATAGTGACAGTGAAAAGAAAAGAGACCAGTGAGAAGTTTTATTTAAGTAACACCTCTTGCATACTTAGATAATGGTGATACAACCTTTGTTTTTGTTTCTATCTTCTTCTAAGAAAAGCACAGATGCTGCAAGTGGATTGCCACCTTGTGCATATGGGTGTGTTCTTTTGTCTGTGCCACTACACTTTGTATTGTCATTGCTCTTAAGACTAACCCCTATACAAAATGATAATTTACATAAAATGAAGTTTAGACATGCATGCATATGATAACTTTTGTCAAAAGATATGAATATCCTATTTAGCATAAAAAAAATGAATATCCTATTTCACCTTTTCAATATTATCATTGAAGCTGTCTCAACTACCCCATCCACCCAACAAGTTTATCCATACAACTTTCTACTTGCTATCAATTATTGAATTCTTGATTAATTAAATCACATTATCTCCCAAAATTTTGAAAAAGCATTTTAGCTATAAACCAAAGACAGCTTTTCCGACAAAAAGAAACAAAAAACAAGAAACCATCATTTACCCGCAAATTATCCACCTAAAAGATGATAATTAATGGCTTTTTTTTTGCTTTACATGGATACTATTGTGAAGTCTGACTCGAAAGACATATATATGTACCACGTAACTAAATGAGTTTTCTCTTATTTTTCAAATTCATAATATTCGTTTTTTTCTTTTTTTTTCCCCATTTGATACTTTCGATAAGTTTTTGTTTACATCAATCTAAAGTTATAAAGAAATTATCCCTTTTTGCGTAGTCATGAAAATGAAGTGTGTTGGTATTTCTCATTTTAAAGGAAGTTTATAATCGTACTTGGGCTATGTGTTTAGACATATTGGACCACTTTTTTCCCTTTTTCTCACACTGAGATGATTAATTCATGAACCATGCAACCCCTTTCCATAACTTGGAACAAGTGCGTCACCCCCACAGTGGCCCCAGAATGATCACGCGAGTTTTGTCTACTAATATTATAATTATTATGCTTTTTACTCTTCTTTCTCTTTCTTCTCCATTATTCTATGAATCATTGGTTGTTTAAAATCCCTCTACCTTATTATACATGAATCATGATGGCCACCTAAATAGACATAATTGGATGTTTCACAGACAAAAGATGTGCTCAAATACTATATGACAAGACTAAAGTAACTATCATGGAATATACGATTTAGTATGTAAATTTCTTAAATCAAATTTTTCTCTATGTGTAGGCTTCAAGAAGGTCTCCACCCAAAGAAAGTAACATAGTATGATATATATATATATATATACATGTTAGTATGTGAATTTCTGCAGTATATATGTTAATTTCTTGGTTCTAATTTGGTGAGCCATTTTTCTCTGTGATGTCTAGGCTTCAAGAAGGTCTCCACCCAAAGAAAGTACATTGGTATGTAATATATAAGAGTTAATATATATGTAAATTTCTTCTTCCAAATTTGGTGAGCCATTTTTGTCTGTCTAGGCTCCACCAAAGTCTCCTCCAAGGTCTCCACCTAAAGAAAATACTAAGCCACAGGAATTCAAACTCCACACCCAAGAAAGAGCTGTCAAGCGTGCAATGTTCAATTATGCTGTAAGATAACGTCAACAATCAGTGCTGAATTTAGGAAATAACTTTATGTGATTATTAATGAATGTGGTTTTGCAATCATGCACAGGTGACAACAAAATTCTATATCATGGAGCTGCAAAAGAAACAAGAGGAGAGGCTGCAAAAGGTAGGCACATAAATATTGGAGATGCTTCATTTTGTTTATGAGAAGGAGAGTGACATTTGGGAAAAGTTCATATATGAAATTAATTGAGTTAACATGAAGCAGTTGATTGAAGAGGAAGAGGTTCGCCTGCTAAGGAGGGAAATGGTTCCAAGAGCTCAATTAATGCCTTATTTTGATAAGCCATTCTTCCCGCAAAGGTAATGGACAGTGATAAAATTTCCTAGGATAATAAAATAAAAAGCAATTATATGTGGAAAGTGTGACAAGGAAAAAAAATAATTTTTATACATTGTTATGTCTAAAAGGTTTTACAGCGAACAAAAAAATCATGTTTGATTTTTAGTATGATTATTATAAAAATGAAAAGTCTTAATAATTTACACTATTTGCATAAAGATTAAAAAGAAAGGACTAAGAGCTTAGCTATGTAGAATTCAAGTATACATGTATAATAATAGTAATAATGATGGAAAATTTGAAGAGAGATATATATAAAATTTGACATGCATGCAGATCAAGCAGGAGTGTTCCAAGAGAATCATGCCTCCACATGATGAGCAGCAAGTGCTGGAGCTGCAGTGTTGGCAATGAAATTTACAACTTGCACCACTGTGGTCACCAAGCTCTGAAACCCATTAAGTAGAAGCTTTGTGGGAAGGAGCATGTAAAATGTATTCATCCTTGTATGTCATGCATGTTGTACACTATCCGTAGGAAAACTTAGAGTTTTGTACCATACCATGCCCCACAACCTAGCTCCTTGATTAGGCTTCTGGAGATGTTTTGATGATGTTTTCTTTCTCATGAATAAAGATCAATCATGTATTTTTGATCTATTGGTATTTCCATACCAATGCCAATATTGTACCAATATTTTTCCATTCCAATGCCTTGTACCAATATTTTTCCATTCAATTCCTTGTACCAATATTTTTCCATTGCAATGCCTTGTACCATTTGAAATCAATAGACTAGAATTACCATTTTGCATGTGACTCCTGTGCCAGTGTTTCTTTACTGTGGCAGATTTGATTCAAGAGTAAGGTCCTCTATCTATTATATTCAGATAGAGAGACCCTAAAACCTGATATCACAAATAATTTATTGACAAATTGTTTTTAAATACATAGTGCTATATTTTAAGGAATAAAAAATTTATAAGTAGTTAGTATCAAGCAATCTTTCAACTTAGTAAGTAGTTGTTAGAAGTCACTATCAAGATTAGAGAAGAATTCTTTGAACTGAATATTATGAAGAGGAAAAGGAAGCACTCCAAACATAACATTGAGATAACAACCCAATAAAAAGAATAAAACATTGTTTACATTGTCACTAGCATTTTCGTTTGCAGATCCACCTCACTTTCATACCCTCATTCTCTAAACATGTAAATATTTACAAACTAAAATCAAATGAAGGAATACGCTTAATTGCACATTATGAAGTAAATTCTTAAATTCATATAATTTTTATGTATTGGTGGTGATTTTACAAATGTTTAGAGAACTTACCGGTTGAATAATTGTAGGAGATTAAATTTATTTCACTGTAGTCATACATAAAAAGATTCTTTGAAATGTACTTTTATATTGTATAAGTTTAAATTTTTATTTATTTTTTAATTAAGAAATCACTTATCATTTTGTTCTTGTAACACGTATATATCTTTAATTTTTATATCATATCGATCTATTTTTAATTAATTATCTGATGGAATGATCTTTGCTTGATTCTATTAATCAATGCTTAATTTCTAACCAGCATTTAAGCGTAATAATACAAGTACAGATCATTAAAACTGCATTTTATTATTTATTGAAGACTAGATTGCTTATGATTTGTATAATCGTTGAATTAAAAAAAAAAACAAAAACAAAAACAAACAAACAAACTTACCCCGTGTCCACATTTGGACTTTCTGACAGCTTCAGTTCCTAAAATATAAAGAGGTACAGGCTTTAGTATGAAGAATGAAATGGAACTATACCTTGAGCTGAATCAATTTTCATCCCACTTAAAGCATTTTAGTGAGCTGAATCTTAAAATATGAATTTATATCTAATTCAGCCAACATTTTACTATATTTTTTTTAAATTCTACCTGAAAAATGTATGTATTGCTTAATAGGCACAGTAGGTACTATTCATATGGCCCAACATGAGAATTCTATGTTTATCTTGCTTGATATTGATTGTAAGAAGGTTTTTTTTTTCCAACTAGCACAAAAATTATCCATGGAACACACGTCTATCTTTATTTACCACGATAGTACAGTTTACTGAGCAAAAATTAGAATTCGATTACCAAAAAACGAAATTCTAACCTTTTTTTTACCAAAATACATTTTATTCTTACTAATTAGGATGTCAGAATTCGATTTTTTAAGAACATAATTCTAACCTTTACATAGTTATGTGTTACTCCTATAATATAATAATAAAAATAAAAAGTCTACAATATGGAAAATTTTAATGGACAGGTTGGGAAAAATATCACAAGGAGAATTGAGTTGGAAATGATGGAAATTAACATTGCTAAAGTGATGGTTGGTACTTGCATTGCATATCAGAGACGGAAGCAGCTTAGGCATTGGCCCCTCAACTTTTCCTAATTAATTTTTTTACAGAAAATACTTTAATACTAATAAAATTATTTTATTAGATAAAGTATAATTTGGGAGACAATAACATAACGATATTTTCTTTTCTCTTCTTAAATATATATTTTGTTTTTCATGTAGTGGTTAGTATAAATTTTAGAATCAATTCAAAAGTAACACCCTTAGAATCAATTCACTGAAATTCTTTTGGAGAATTCAATTCCAACACGAACCAATTTTAAGAGTAACAAAACTTATTTAAAAAATAAATAAAATCTAACGAAAAAGGAAAGACTAGAATAATTAATAGTACATGCATCAAACTCTACATTGATAGTTGCTCTCAGAGTCCAAACAATAAAAAAAATGCTAATGTGATAAAAGTTTCTAACAGAGAACGGCAAAATTTTCATTCGAAATAAATATAACACGATTATCCTTCACAGTAGGAGGTCGATCATAACCTATTTGCTTTCCTATATCTGAACTTTACATATGTTTGAAGTTTGACCACACAAAGGCCGTCTACAATATCCTACCAAAACTTAAAGCTGTCTCAAAAATGGCACCATTGAAACTATGATTTTCTTCTCAGTTCACTCCATAAGGTCAATCACACGTGTTTTGGCTCCAACATATTTCACCAGTTGCTCAACTGTTTCTTGATTTTAGAATTGTTTGATGATTTACCACCTTTGTCTTTGTAGGAATTTCTGCCCCCAGCAGTCTTCCGTCCCTTACGAGCTGCTTCTACAGCACGTCGTCTTTGCTTATTCAAGCTCTTAACGAGTTCAGCTTCATTTTCCGTTGCTTCTTCACTGTTTTCCTCCTGTGAATCAAAATTACCACAATTGAGGCTTTCATGCAAAGGCCAAATAACATGCTTTCTATATAAACTAGAATAAGGAAATAATGTTCTACACTACGTCACTAGCAAATTTACGCTAATAAAATGAGCCTATGGTTGAGAAAAATTTAGATTCAGAATACCACACAAGTCACATCAAGATTAGAGAACAAATGCACTATGACTCTAGACGAGGATATGCATAACATTCCTTGTTAACAAGTCATACATACACGCTATTTCCGAAAAAAAAAATCATCATGGATCAGTGTTTAAGACTAGAAATTCTTTGAATTGAATATTATGAAGAGGAAAAGGAAGCAGTACAAGCATAGCATTGAGATAACCACCCGATAAAAATAATAAAACATTGCTCACATTGTCACTTGCATCTTCTTTTTCAGATCCACTGCTTTCACGTGCTTCACAACTCTCCTCTTTCCCCTGACTTCCATATCCCTCATTCTGGTTAAAAAAAATAAAATAAAATCCTTCAACCAACATCTTTTATAAGTGATTTTATTGAAATAAATAAATAAATAACAGCACATTTTTACATGGTCTGTATCTGTTTTGTGGCATTACCTGTTCCAACAAGTCTGAAGAATTACCATCAATAGTGCATGCTTCATTCAGGTCTTCTACTGAGTCAACATCTTCACTGTCTGAATTTGTATCATTCTCTGCCCTGCCTTCAATGAACTGCACATAGAGATTTAAATACCTTTGAGGCTGAACCGAATACAAAGATGAAAGCATACCAATCTACCACAATAACTAAAAACAGACAATTTTATGCTTCACCAGATGCCAAATGGAGGTCCATGCAGCGTGTTAGAAGCTAAGCCAAACGAGGTGGAAAATATAAAAGCAAAGTTCTGTTGCCTTTAGAAAAACGATCCTATATTTCTACCCAGTCTAAACGAACAAGAAAAACACTATACCCTTTGAATATCTTCCTCGTCCTTTCTAGTAAAGCCACTGGCAGCAAGTTCCCTATCTAGAGAACCAGCACTTCTTTCTATTGCAGAAAAACAGGGTTTTCCAGTTTCGTCTCTCCCCTCATCAGAACCATCAATATCATCTAAGCTTTCTTCAAAAGAAAGATTGAACCTGAAACAGAGAAGAGGGAATGATATGAAGATAACTGAATTAGCAGCCAAATACTAGATCCAAAAACCTTTCAACAAGTTCAACAACCAAAGATCAATCAGCCATGCTGTAAAATCAGGAAATGAAAATGAGATTATGTATAAGATACCAAAAAACAAACGAAAAATATTAAAATTATACTAAAAAATACTCAGTTTATAGTAACAACTACAGATTGCAAATACGTTATATATAAATGCAAGTTAGACAGAAAAGATTCAAGAGCATAAATACAAAAAAATTCCCAACATGAAGGACAGTACCTTAAAGGAACCTCTTTATTTGATGAAAGGGTGAGAGAGTGGAAGACAGACTTAAAAGGATAGAAACTGGCCCGTGTTTGGTTGTGAAGAATGTAAAAGCAAAGTAAAGTTTAAATTGTTATTTATACAAGTCAACTCTTCTCATTTTCCTTTCATTTTCTCTCCAACCAAACAGCGAAAAAGCATCATTATTTGTTGTTTTCCTCTTAATTTATTTTCTCCCACTGTCACCCTTTCAAACATAGTGTAAGAATCATGAGTCCAAGTCCTTTGACCATGTCCGTGATCTTGTACTAAATGCACTTTCTAACAAAACAAGTTATGCTAACTTGTAATAACAAACATACCCAACCACTTGCTACTTTACTGAAATTAACTCTGCAGTTTGGGCAAGTGATGTGAGAATATCATTTCTATTTTTTCCTAACATCATTTGAATTATCAAGACAGCAAAATATTAAAAATAATATGCAAATGATTCCAAATAACACCCTACCTCTTCCTGAAAAACTTAAAGATGCATTCAACATCACGGTCAAAGTACCTGAAATAAGAAAAATAATTACTTAAACCAGAAATAAAATATACTCTGCTCTTCCATTAAGATGAGACACTTAGGCATGCAACTTCCGCATTTTTTTACTATTTGCAAATTTTTAAAACTTTATTTTTACTATGAACATTGATTTTAAACTTATGAAGTATGAAACTAACATCTGCACATACTACTTTAGTATGATAACAAAACTTAAATAAATATATAAGTTTATCCCCAAAAAAGCATTTTAAAAATTAGAAAAGTTCTATTAGCATATTCTAATTCATAAATTGAAAAGAGATGTAAAGATAAATCTAAAAATCATATTATAAGGTTTAACATGTTGAATGTATACCTCGCAAATTTAAATACTAATAAATTACAAACAGATTCTTTTTCAGGGAAGAAGCAGGTTGAACTATGGGAGAAAGATTTGTTATTTGAACATTATATATTAGCCCATTTAATTCTTAATAAGTGTGATTAGAATGACCTACAAAATTTTTATATATAAGCAAATAACGAAACAAAACATAGAAAAATGACAGGGCGGCTAGGAATTGTGATAACAAGTCAAAAGAAAATTATGACAGACTATCATAGAAGGAGATCCTTACATCTGTGCATTTCGATGTGACACGGATACCATTTGTGGAAAATCAATCATGGTGATTTTTTCATCATCGTCAATCTACAATGAATGGAATTGAAAGTGTAAATCAGATTTGAAAACCAACAGGCTAACAGGTTTAACGAAATAAAATTGAGAATCCTCTTTGATCATTATGCAGACAAGTCAAAGCATACCATGATATTGAATTCATTGAAATCACAATGAATAAGGCCACGCTCAGCCAACCGAACAACTAAACCAATAATTGTCTCAAAAACTGTCTCTGGATTTTGTAACTCCTTCACCTGAACACTGCATTTGAAAAACCAAATAGACAAATCAAACAATTGTTTACCAACACCGGCAAAATAGGTGAAAGAAATACTGGAAACAATAAAACCAGCTTAAGGGAAAAAAAAAAAAAAAAACTTTAAAAGTGGCAGTAGTGAAGGATACATACAGAGGATAACCTTGAACAAGTGACATGACTACACAATGTCTATTGTGTTCTATAGCATTTGGAACAGGAAAGCCATGGGTTTCCAGAGCCTGCTCAAGCAGACCTTGTGTGTCAGTAGAAAATCAAACTAGAATAAAAGAATTCAAATATACAGAAACTAGATAGACGAAAGGGGAGGAAGGTAAAACCTTCATGAAAGCAAATTCTTTAAGTGCAGCAAGGCGAGACAAATAGAGCCAATTATAACTACTTCGATGTCTCAAGTAGTCACGCTTAGATTTGACAGCTCTAAAAGACATTCTACCAAGTCTATGCAACTTCATGGCTAGAACAGTTCCATCTTCACGAGCAACCTCAAATATATCTAGCAGAGCACATATGCCAACGCAATTAGCAAAAAAGGATGAAATATGATTGAATGAAGAACACCACATCAGAAGAATATTAACTAAAATACCAGATTCCTTTCCAACACCAATTTGGCGACCAACACCAACAAAAACTCCCTTGTTCACCATAGTTTTAATGGCAAGAAAATCATAACCAAGATAGGTAAGGCGGAATCCATCATCTAAAATCAAAGTAAGCTCTCACAGATTAGAAGGTAATTCAAAAGACTTCATATACTTAAACTAATACGATCATTGTTTGTTAATACGATTAGTAATAAACAGATTAGAAGGCACCAACATTTAGAAGAGTCATGATGCAACAACTTGTACTTGAGCAAATTCTTCAAAACCTTGTAAGTGCCTCCATGCCTACAAACATTAACATAAAAATCAGTAACCAAACTGAAAATAAAACACTGTAAAGAGAGTGAATGCGGAATAATATTGAGAGGTACTTGAGACGCGCAATTCGATCGATAAGTTCCGTGGGTACGATTTCATGCTGCAGCAGGGGAGAATTTCGTTAACTTGAGTTCAAAATTCAAAACAAATTATATTTAAATTGAAATTTAAAAAATAAAAATGAACTTGCGAAAGATGGGAAGAGAGAAAAACGCACATTCCTCATGCCCAATTCAACCGCGGTGAGAACCCTAAAATCATCTTTGGAGAGATATCTCAACACATCTACGTCGAGCTTCATTCTGTATTGACGTTAGTGCGCGCGTTTGGAGTGAAAATAGTGTATCTTGAAGGGGAAGGTGGCTTGAGCGGAAGCTGGTCGCGGGAGGAGGTGCTCGCAGCGGTTAGGTCAGGATTCAATGACTGAGTGAGAATTTACTAAGTGGGCTGGGCTGGGCTTAAGATACTGCTAGTGAGAATTGGAGATGGACACATTTGGGTCCCATATCTTTTAAAATACCAAAAATATCTCTAGATTGTATTATCTGAAATATATTTTTTAAGTTTGTTTAGATTTTACGATTCAAAATATAAAATACAATTTTTATATTTTGTATAATCTAAATATAAATTTTGTTTTGTATTTTAGATTATTTAATTAAAAATAATTTTTTTATATTTTGGATTAATTAATTTAAAAAAATAGATTGTATGATCTTTAATAAAAAATTAAAAGATGTATGATTTATTTAACTTTTTTTTATCAAAGACTTAATAATCATTTTGTTAAATCTACGAAAGTACAAGAAGAGAATATGGATTGCTAAATCTACTAAGGTATCAGAAGAAAATATATGGAGGTATACGAAGAACGTGTATCGGAGATATACGTGTTTTGAAATAAGAAAAAAAAAAGTCAATAAAAATATATTTTTTATAATTCAGATCTTAAATTTTATATCAATATATAAGTTTATGCCATTACATTTATAATAATAAAAAATATATTCTATCTATCTAGACCAATATAAACAAATGAAAATGTTTGGAAATATAAATTATTCGCAACATGATGTCTTTCTTTTGTCATTTTTAATTATTTACCATCTATCTTCATCTATGATTATAAAATTTGTGTCACTACATATTAATATTAATACTACTAACGCTAACTATGGGATAATATGGCAATTATAATTATATAAATAAAATTGGTGGAACACGTGGGGAGGTAAGATAAAAGTGGAACTTGTAAATAATTAGTAGTCTTGTAAAATATAATTAGTTGAGTGTTAAATAACATATTAGTATAGTCTTTTTTGTGTATTGTCATTTCAATTAAACTGTGAAAAGTTGTTTCAAACTAAAATTATAATTTAGTTGAATTGAATTCAAAGGTTTTGTAGTTCAAATAAATTAAGTTGGATCGTTTTATATAAGTTGAATTGTTTTTAACTGTTTAAAATTAAATTTAGAGTAAAATAAATTTTAGATTCTTAATATAAAATTATTTTTACTTTGAATTTAATAATATTTTAAAAATAGGTATTTAATAATTTAAACATTTTTATTTAAGTATTTTATTATAAGCGTCAATCTTTTACAGCAAGATAAATATGTTAAGAGATAGATAACAAATATTTGAAGTAGCTACATTAAAATTTAAATATCCCAACCTGAAAAGTAAATGCACCTAAACTAACTGAAAGGTCAAATACGACTTCAATCCTCTAAATTAACAGCACTTGAAGGTTGAGATGGTCTACATCAAGCATTCAAAAATGTTAGGAATAAAAATTTCATATTTTTTTAAGTCAAACCAAACCTACAAAAGTGCACAACCTCAAAAATGAAAAAAGAAATGGTTGAAAATTCACCCTAATGATTATAGGATTTAGGATTTGTAGAGCTACAATATTATTAAGATATCAATTCGAAAATTTTGGGTTTAATAAAGAAAAAAATAGTGAAAATGAAGAACAAGTGACATTTTTCTAATATTTTTTTAACAAAGTGAATCATATATTAATATTGTTGATTTCAACTTAATATATGAACTATATCAAATTATTTTTTATTATATTAAATGGTTTAATAAAATATTATATTATTTTTCAATAAAAAATTTCATTTTTTAACAACTTTTTTTAAATTGAAAAAAATGAAGTTATTATTTTTTTTTATTGATTTTATGAAAATCTGGAGTAAAAAAAAATAGAAAAACATAATTTAGAAAGCGAAAAAAAAAAAATAGAAGTGATACATATGTTCATCCTGCAAGCTTTCTTCATTTTTCTTCAATCTTATCTATGACCCTATCTCTAAACCAAACATTCCCAGTTCTATTAGAAAGGAAGAGTTTTCTTCTGTTAAAATCATATATACACATACGCAAGATACTGAAAATTCACGCCTAATCTGGAAGAAAAAAAAAAATTGTTCACAGATGAATGCTCTTATGTTTCAGCCCAATATAGCATATTACGAACCACGTGTGGGTCTCCCACAAATCAGGACATGCAAAAGCATGCGAGAATTGAAGCAAGTGCATGCGTTTTTTGTCAAAACAGCACGAACCCATGACACCACAATAGCAACAGAGATTCTCAGGCTCAGTGCCACGTCTGATTTTCGTGATATTGGGTATGCCCTCTCGGTGTTCGACCAAATGCCTGACCGGAATTGCTTTGCCTGGAACACTGTGATAAGGGCACTTGCTGAAACCCAAGATAGGCTCTTGGATGCCTTGTTGCTTTTCTGTCAAATGGTGACTGAGGCAACGGTAGAGCCTAACCGATTCACTTTCCCTTCAGTGTTGAAGGCCTGCGCAGTCATGGCCAGGTTGGAAGAAGGGAAGCAGGTTCATGGGTTGGTTCTGAAGTTTGGGTTGGTGGACGATGAGTTTGTTGTCACTAATTTGCTTAGGATGTACGTGATGTGTGGGAGTATGGAGGATGCTCATGTTTTGTTTTATAGGAATGTTGAGGGTGTTGACGATGTGAGGGGGTTGGTGAGAGAGGAGAGGAGGGGAGAGTTTAATGTGGTTCTGTGCAATGTGATGGTTGATGGGTTTGTAAGAGTTGGGAACCTTAAGGCTGCTAGGGAGTTGTTTGACAGGATGGCTCAAAGGAGTGTGGTTTCTTGGAATGTGATGATTTCTGGGTATGCTCAAAATGGGTTTGATAGAGAGGCCATAGAGGTGTTTCATAGGATGATGCAGATGAGAGACATGTTGCCGAACCGGGTCACTTTGGTCAGTGTGCTGCCTGCAATTTCGCGTCTCGGAGCGTTTGAGTTGGGGAAATGGGTGCATTTGTATGCAGAGAAGAATAAGATTCGGATTGATGATGTGCTTGGTTCGGCTCTGGTTGATATGTACGCCAAGTGTGGGAGCATTGAGAAGGCTATTCTGGTCTTTGAGAGGCTACCTCAAAACAATGTTATAACATGGAATGTTGTTATTAGTGGTCTTGCCATGCATGGTAAAGCCAATGATGTGTTTAATTATTTGTCGAGAATGGAAAAATGTGGAATATCCCCTAGTGATGTTACGTACATAGGCATCTTGAGTGCTTGTAGCCATGCAGGATTAGTGGACAAGGGAAGATCGTTTTTTAATGACATGGTTAATAGGGTTGGATTAGAGCCTAAAATTGAACACTATGGATGCATGGTTGATCTTCTGGGCCGTGCTGGTTATCTTGAAGAAGCAGAACAGCTTATATTGAACATGCCAATGAAACCAGATGATGTCATATGGAAGGCCTTACTTAGTGCTTGTAAGATGCATAAAAATATAGAAATAGGTAGACGTGTTGCGGAGGTTTTAATGCAATTGGCTCCTCATGACAGTGGGGCATATGTGGCTCTCTCCAACATGTATGCCTCAACAGGGGATTGGGATGGGGTTGCAGAGGTGAGGTTAATGATGAAAGACATGGACATAAGAAAAGACCCAGGATGTAGCTGGATTGAAATTGATGGTGTTATTCATGAGTTTCTTGTTGAGGATGATTCCCATCCTAGAGCCAAAGACATACACTCAAAGTTGAAGGAAATTTCGAACAAGTTGAGCGTGGAAGGTCATATGCCAGATACCACACAAGTGTTGCTCAAGATGGATGAGAAAAACAAAGAAATCGTGCTGCACTACCATAGTGAGAAGATTGCTGTTGCTTTTGGCTTAATTAGTACGCCCCCAAAGACACCACTTTGCATTGTGAAAAATTTGAGAATTTGTGAAGATTGTCATTCCTCGATGAAATTAATCGCAAAAATATATGAGCGAAAGATAATTATTCGAGACAGGAAGCGCTTTCACCATTTTGAACACGGTTCATGTTCTTGTATGGACTACTGGTAGATTGCCAATCCTTGTTGTGTGCAACGGCAAATGTCTATATATCCTAACACTTCCCTTGCGTCTTTGTGAATATAGCTTTTATATGTAATGAACGTACGTCAAAGGGCTTCAGAACTAAACGCGTCTCTCTTTCTTTCCGTCCTAATACTCTTAGCAAGTGAGTATGGGCAAGTGATTGCATTAAATATAAAATGGGACTTAAAAGTAATTTCGTTTAATTTACCTTTTCTTTAAATATATATTGAATTTTCTATTATGTATTCCTTGGGATAATAGTAAGTACCAAAAAATCTAAAGTTCGTGTTTTTTAATCATCTTATTCATAATCTTCTTACAGTATTATTATTATTATAGTTCTTTCTCTTATTTTTATTATTCATATATGTATATTGGTTCGCAATTGGTTATAGTTCTTATTTTTCATATAATATTATAATAATATTGATATTATTGGATTATAGGTATAATCTATTAAATGTTATGAATTTACAACATATAATTTTTCGAATATGATCTGGAGATATTATCACATGATTGATTATTTGATATTTTGAATGTCTCAAATTTTATCAAATGTTATAATCCTCAATATTTTTAGTGCAAGTGTTACGTTATATTATATCAATTTGAAAAGCAAACATTACACTTTTACAAATGTAAGATCGAGTTTCATTATAACTTGAACAACAAGTTACAAATGATCTAAGCATCACACTATATTATATTGATTCAAAATGTAAACATTACATTTTATTAACATTCAACTTCACTAAAGAATCATCAAATTATAATATTAAGTTATACTTAGTATAAATATTTTATTATGCTATATTAATTCAAAACATAAACATGTTTTTATCAAGTGAAAGTATTAAGATTCTCAAATAAAAATATGAAGTTATAAAATATGTCAAGTATAAAGATTTATATCGAGCTATTATATCAACATATACCACGACACATAAGTATTTAGTTACAAATATACATTGACTTTGACATCGAGTTCAATTATTATAGTTACACATTTTTTTAACATTTATTTATTAAATTGTAAAATATTTTAACACAACTCTTAACTTTCTAACACACTCCTCTATATATATGCATGTCAAACTAAGTAAACCTACTAGCATAGATAATTACCAATTAGATGAAATATAAACTTCGATAAAATGTCATATTTCATCTTAAAACTAATTAACATTAAGTAAAATTATAATATGTAATTGACTTTCTAAAAATTGAGATTGACGATGTAAGACTTCCTAACAATAATTACAATGCAAATAAAACTGTTATCCTTAAAAAAAAGTTATGTTCTTAATTATACATTATTTCATTATACTTATAAATATAAACAAAACTACTATCATATTGGATTTGAGTTTTATTAAGTTTGAACATCATATTAATCTAAATAATATAAATAACTCAAAGTTGTTTAAAGTTTCTTTATCTTCTTTACGTATTAAACAATTATCATATATTTAATTCATATTTTACTTGAATTACAAGTTTGATATTTTATACCTCAAATATAGTTGATTTTAATAATGTTATTTTAACAAAGTTAAAATCAAATATTGTGTGATAACAAAAACGAGAAATTTAAATTATTTTTATTCTCATATATCGAAAGATCTTTTCTAATTTATCCAAAAATCTGTTATGAATTGGAATCAATAGTAATTGATATACATCACACTCTTTTAATCATCAAAATACTTTTAAAGATAACATGATGATGATCAACTAAATTTAACCTTTAAAATAAAAATATTTTAAATATAACAATTATAATGATACTATTTAACGGAGTTAAGGATAAAAAAAAAAAAAACTTTTGATTTGTAAATTTAACAAGTTTGATAGGATGGTAAATTACCATAGAAGGCAAAGAAAGATCTAGGTTATTACTATTCAGTAAAGTTCTGGACATTCACTGTACACCTCCTGCAATTCAACACCTTTAGTGCTTTACTTTATTTCTTGAATAGATAAATACAAAAAAATAAATAAGAATCTTTTAATAGTAGAGATTCAATACCTACACAAGACGAGAAGGTTAGCACAAAATTTCTTTAGTATGATTGCCATTCTATATCTCGGTAGGTCCATATACAATATTTCTAAAAGTGATATCTTTTTTTCATAATTAAATTACGTTAATCGATGATATATTTTTTTCATAATTAAATTAGGTTAATCGTGGCATAATTCCTGAAACCATATCAAACCGGTCTGTCCAACTGACTAGGCAAAGGATAATTCAAATTTTCAAAATATTTATTATTCATTGATTATTAGTCAATTAATTATTGTATATGCATGATTAGACTAATGACCTACTCATTCTTGATTGGTTGCTACATGAATTAGGTTTTGAAATATAATTAGAAAGCCAATGACATAACATGCTCTATTCTACCATATATCAATTCAGTATTCAAAATTTCAAATTATGTCTTGTAAACCCTTGTTTTTTGTTTTCTAGTACATTTTTGCATACTATATGGTATAGACTATGAAAGCATGAGTAGGAGTATAACACAAAAATCTAAGATATTATACAACAGTGAGGTTTCACTTCACTTCACTTGAGTTCAACCCTTGGTTCTGATAATGGTAATAGATCCCCTACCCTGAGTGTGAATCCTGGTAAGGGCTGCAACTGCTTTACCTGAAATACCAAATGCACGATTTGAAATGCATGAATGAGTGAGAGAGTCTCCCACAGGGTGTGGAATTGGCTTTGATGGACTCATCAGCATCTGGTGATTTATATCTTTCAGGGTTGTTTCTCCTTCAACTCCTCCTGGCTTCACCAACTCAAATGGATAAGCTATTTTCTTCCACTGACCCCCTGCACAACAACAAGGGACAAAAGGGGAACTCAATCATCTTTTCTGTTGTTCAAACAAGAGAATATGTATGTTATTATCTAATCTCAAATTATTATGTATGATAAATTTATTATTTTTTACAATTATTATCTTAAAATTTGTATTTTTTATAATTTCTGATCAATTAAGAGTGTATAGAAATTAAACTAAAAAGAACATATGGTACTTATGACAGAAGCATCACTTTCATCTGACTCCCTAGAAGCATAGCTCCTCTGAGCAGAATCATGCTTGATTGCAGCTTCATGTTTATCATTTTGTGATGATGGTAGCTTCATAGTGCTGAAGTTTTTATGGTCTGTATAGAAATAATTTGAATGTCAGTGGTGGGTATGCTTCCATTACTATCACTACTGCCAAAACTAGTACCAAATGTGTAGGAAAAAAAAGAGAAATGTTAGGCTGGTCATTTATTGCAAAATCTAAACTCCTTTTATGGACATATAGAACCTCTAGCCAAGTAGTGAAAAAAGAAACCATGAACATTATCACTGGAGTTATTTGCCAAATCAATCAAGTTTGAAAATGAGACCAGGGCATACCATGAAGAATTTGAGCTGTTGAAGATAATGCTGGAAACAAGTCTTTCTGATCAACCAAATATTGGCTTTTCTGCAATTAGTAAGCAAACATCTTTCATACTACTTTGACTAAGGAATAACAATTGAGCAAAAGTAGAGAACATGAAACCATACATACATAGTTAACCTTTTGATCTTGAGAGTAGGATGGTAAGTTATGCTGCTTGCACCAAATACCCCAACCTGCAATAACATCTTCAAGGTACCCAGATGAGGTTTCAGATGCAAACCAAGATTCTGCTGCAGCAACAACAACATAGGAGCATAATAAGCAAATAAGATCACAAACAGGTAGAAGTAGTAGTGGCAGCTAGTAATAGCCTTGTTTGTAAACCAGGGAAGTCCAAAAAAGGAAACAAAAAAGGATGACATATATACCAAGACTCAGATCTGAGTGAGTGACTCCAATGTCCAATTCCATGGAGGCAAGGCAGTGAGAAGACAAACTATTGAGGGTTGTATTACTCAGCATCAAGGCCTCTTTTGTATACAACATTCATACAAATGAACAAAAGGACTACTGTGTTTCACTTTAAATTATTGTCATGGGGCCCTTGTAAACTCTGAAAATACCCACCTACCTAACCATACATTAGTCAATGCAAATCAAAATAATAAATGGGCCACATTAATTAGAGTGTTGATTATGCAATGACACTGCAGGTTGATAAAATTTTTGGTCTGATTCTATTCAGGAAGGTCTTTTAATCACCAAAACAAAACAAAAAAAATGCTTTTGATCACCTTCAAAATATGCACCTTTTGTATGGTGGGATGCTAGAACAAGACCAACAATAATGTGACATCATAAAAGATTAAAAGGTGATGCATCTAGAAACAAAGATTAAAAGGTCACTTGAGCTCAGGGCTTCTTTGAGATCATGTTTCTTTAATTCTTTGTCCATGTCCCAATGTTGACTGCAGAAAGGTTAGAAACGCCTAAAGAGAGACATGTAATTTCTTTTAAATTTTTCAACTTTTTAGAAATGTTTTTCAATATTTAGGTATGAGAGCTATTATTTTACAATAGGAAGCAAGTTAAGCAAGCCATACAAAATAAAACTTGAATATATTATGGTTGTACAGAGTTGAACTAACCACTGTACCAAAAGACTAGTTGAACAAGAGTTAGAAAATGGAAACAAAGTGAACAATAGTAGGCTGTTGGCAAAGGAGATTCAAAGCATCACTATCTGCTTTTCTAATTTGCTATATATCTTTTTCTTTGGTATAGTTTTTCAAAGCATGCATGACAATCTTCTTTTCCTTATTCGTTTACTTCTTTTTCTTTAGTGTTGTTTTCTTTTCATCCCTGTTTCTCTGTAAGACAAGCAACAAAAATGAAGCCACGCCTAATCCTTTGCCTTTTGTAGCTTCTCCTAGTTCAGCCTTATTTTTTTCTTTTTCTTTTTTTTATTGGCTACATTCTTAAATACTCTTTATTTCTTTTCCTTAAATACTGGTATTCTTCCCTTTAACTTTTTATTAGATTTATTTTTTGTTAAACATTTCATCCATACCTTTATTTTTCTTTAATAGTTTTAAGTTTGGTAAGGTAGGTGGTTATATTAGTAACCACTGCAAGAGTAGAGAGAGTGGTTGATTTTGCAGTGATTTTCATGAGAAGATGTGAGGAAGAGATAGGGCGAAAATAACAGGAAAGAAAAAGTAGATAAGGAAATAAATATCAATTTGACATTTTGACTTGAAAGCCACTTCATATAGGAAAGAAAGAATCTTCCATTTATTATTTTCTTATCCTGAAATGTCCTATGGAAATGGGCACTGCTATTTATATAGAGAATTTCTTTTATAATAAGTTGTACACAAAGGAGAAAACTATATAATAAGAGAGAGAAAATTATGATAAATTAGGTGAACACTTTAATTCATTATTTTGCATTCTTTATAATGAAGGTATAGAAATCTGCCATAAGAGTTTTAGGTGAAAAACTACATTAAAAATCCACTCATAAAATTTCTCAACTTCGATTTGAAAGGAATATCAACATGGGGAAATTCTCTGATAAACACTATATCATGGACACTTCAATTATTATTATTTAACATGAAAAAAGTTATATGAAGCATAATAAAGTGTAAATAAACTTTATCTAAGCTTTTTCTATATCCTCTCAATTATGAAAAAATTCAAATAATGTCAATAATTAATAAGTTCAAATATAATATGATCACATGGAAGCATGCATCTGGAATACCATCCCCACAAACTGAATACTCTAAAACGTGTTAAGGTAACACAATGAAATACCAACGTCCCATAAAAAAAAAAAAAAAACTTTCGATAATGCCGTTCCCTTTTTTATTTTTATTTTTCTAAACAAAATGTTTTTATAGGCATAACATAATGAAAATAAAACCTTAAGTTTCATAGAACAAATTGTCAGAGAACCAATAAAATGAAAAGTGTGCACATCATCTTCATGGGCTCTATATGATGGGTACAGAGCTTCTTAAAGCCCACTTTTGAAGCTTCTTGCATGAGTTATTTTTTTATATTGTATAATATACAATAGTAGTTGATGTCAGAATTATACAACATTCAGGAATAGCTATTTCTTTATCTCGATAGCCATATAGAATACTTAGAATGCGTAGGAGGTTAATGAAAAAAATATATAAAAGATGCATATACCTTCTTATTTTTTCTTTTAATCTAACTTTAAAAAATTGTGCAATAAAAATAACTAACTTAACCCCATACAAATATATAAATAGACAAATATGCAATTCAAAAGGACAAAAGAAGGGTAAAGTATGCAATTCAAAGACAATACATGTGCAAAACTTCTTCGGTAGTTGAGGTGTGAAGAGCGTTCATTGAAAAAAAGCCATATAATAATGCCAAACATTGAAAAATATTGTCTTCAGTTGTTAAAAGAAAAAAAAAAGAAAACCAATGTTGTCTTAACTTTTCTCATTGTAATTAACTATTATATTATTTGAGAAAGAAGTTTCGTGCACATTTATTCTCAACTCATTCATTCATTTCTTTCCATTTTCAAACCATCTCATTTCAAGCAACGTCACTCTTAGCAAAATCTTCTCTTTTGCTTCTGAACTGTTTCAATTGTGAAAGTAAATACTGAAACTGTCAATTTTATAACAAAATTTAAAATATATAAGTATTATACAAATCATTTAACAATAGTAACTCAAAACATTTACTAGCTACATTTAGTTTTTTTTAAAAATGGTTGATTATTTACATTTAGTTTTAAATTTATTATGGGTTATTTATTATTGTTAGCTTACATTATTTTATTTTTATGATTGTCTATAAATGTAACAATGTTATGACTTCAGTCTACAGGAATCACAAACAACAAGATATATATTTTTTTAACTTGTACATATAAATTAATTTTAGTTTAGAATTTCAATTTTTTCTCTTAAAATTGTTTATGAAAAATAATTCCGAACCGAACCATTATATGCGATGGGGTAATTTTATAAATGGAATTGTTTTATGAATGAACTTAGTTATATAATATATATATATATATATATATATATATATATATATATATATATATATATATATATATATATATATA
>Ga0209700_102413_pt1 | contig 37875 bp, 20 predicted proteins | sample SiratroredBW_FD_187528 | JGI IMG/M metagenome (GOLD analysis project Ga0209700, IMG submission 187528) | Root nodule microbial communities of legume samples collected from California, USA - Siratro red BW (SPAdes) (version 2) | ecosystem: Host-associated > Plants > Roots > Nodule | place: USA...
TTTTTTTTTTTTTTTTTTTTGTTTTTTTTTTATGTCCTTTGACGTACTTTTTAATGTGTAATTACCATGTTAATCTTTTTTCATGATATTAGTAGCAACTAAGTATAAAGATGGTGTAGTTTGATGCACAAATAGTTACACTCCTTCGACATATTATCAAGTTTGTATGTATGCAAAAGTATGTGTTATATGAAATTAGTCTTGTAAATAAATTTCAATATTTTAAGAGGTTTTTTTTTATATTATGTCAAAATATCCCAAATCATCTGAAAAATATTTATTAATTTTGCTTAATAGTTAATTTTTTGACAACATTTTTTAGTGATTTTTAATAAGATTTCTTCCCTTAATTATTTTTTTTAATACCTGATTCGAACTACCAATATGTTAGTGATGTCTTAGTTATGTTAAAATAATAATTTAGCAATTTGAAGACTTATTTGATAAAATTGTTATTTGACATTCTTTTTAAGAAATTGTTATTAAACTAATCACTAGCAAATGCACCACCTTACATCTAATATACTGATAAAATCATATTGATTTTCTGAAGGAATTTTAGCTGTCCGATGAGACTCGAAGGTATGTTCACAAGTTTCAATCTTTTCGATCTACTATGAAACTAATAATTGCAAGAAGGTTAATTATAATTGAAGTTTTTCTTCGCCTCTTCAAGGTTGCAATTTATGATTAACATTTGACAATATTAATATTTTAATGATATTATTTATAAACAAAACAGTAAATGTTTAGGTAAGTTTTATTAGTATAGGTTGATAGGTAAGTTTTTTTAGAGTCATTTTCGAATAAGATAAGATTATATAAAGAACAAAACCCTCCTACCAAGTAGTTTCAGTAATACGAAATTATTTAACAAATAAAGTTTAGTGTAATATTATGAATTCAAATTAATAGATTTATGTAATATATTTATATTTAATATATTAAACATAAAATAATGTTTATAAAAAAAATTATCTGTTAGCTTAATATATCTTATTACTAATATAGATCCACAATATTTATACTTATAATATACTTGTTTTATTAAATATAGGGTATAATAATAAAATTTAATTTAATATAAAAATGGTAGCCTATAATATTATTTTCTAATATAAAGAAAATCACTTTAAAGAATGAAGGTTGACGAAGACGAAAGTCTTACTACAAGAATATGCATAAGATCATATGTTTTTCCAAGTTTTATAGTTGTCAGAAAAAACAATATTCATGTTCAAGAATAATCTAAAATAGTGAACCAAACTTTTATTTGTAGTAAGACATTATCTTTCTTTTAATGAGTAAACTTGTGATCTTTTAAATCATATTCTTTGTACACTCTATGTCTTAGTTAATAGTTGTTCGTTCAACTAATATTCAGCCTTAGCCACAAGTGGTTGCGTTCCAACTAATATTCAATCTTAGCCAATAATAATTATGTTCCAAATAATCCTATGTGTTTAGCTAATAATGGTTGTGTTCCAAATAATATTCAATTTTAACCAGAAGTAACCACGTTCTAAATAATACTTAATCTTAGTCAGGAATAATTATGTTCCAAATAATACTCTGTATTTTGTTAGAAATGATTACGTTCCAAATAATACTCAATCTTAACCATAAGGGTCAAAATTTACACATCACCAAATAATATGTGATAAAAATTTAAAAAACTTTAAAATACAATTCAATCTTTCATTTTTATGTTTTGGCCTAATTTTTCTTAAAAAAAATGAAAGTAGCTTATTAAGTAAAAAAAACTTAAATATAGTACTTGGTGCTATTTTTTAGTTAGAATAAAATTTTTCCTATAAATAATAGATTATTATATTTGATGAAAATCTTTGTTATACGAATTAAAGAGATAAAACTATAATATCAATGGATGAACCATACCAACAACACCTATAATAATACCTATAATAATGTATCAAAAATTTATTCTTAATTAAATTTCTAAAAATTACTCCACTAGTCATTTCGTTAACAAAGTTTTACTAAGCTAAGAAAGTATCTACTTAACATGCGAATTAGTTAAGTTGTCACTTCCCGCAAAATTAGTTTTATAATAACAACAAAAATTGTTAGGTATTAATAAAAATATAGAAGTTGTTGAATCTTTTGAACAGATCTTGAATTATTGCAATTTTTGGATGTTAACTGTTAGGTATATATACAATTAACTTTACTTAAGATTGAACAGCATAGTGTAATTGCGATTGAGGCATAAAAAAACAATTTTATGGCATGTTTGAGTGGTTCAGTCTACGAGATAGCGGGGGACAGACGATTCTTATTTGATATTCAGTTGCAAAGCAAAAAAGGAGATAATAAAGTTAGAGACCAAAAATGAATGAGATAAAAAGTTGTCAATTCAAGCACAATGGTATTTGGACAAAACATATCAATCTCAAAACACCCATATCGCATAATTAGCTATTGTAAATGAAAATTTTTAAGACGGGTCAATCACATGAATATTTTATTAGCAAAAGAGGATTCAAATTCCATGAATCTTGTTCTTTTTATAAATAGATAAGTTAAAATTTTGTTTACCACTATAGTTTTTCTAAAGATATAATTTTTCAAAAGGGGGATTTCGAAAGTGTTAAATTGTAAAACATTCCAAAAATAGCTTCCGAAAGCCAATTTAAAAGTAAAAAAAAAACGAAATACTAATCACTATTTTATCGATTTGTTCATAAAAAAAACCTTAAAAAACAAAAGGAAAATGTGAGTGTTTGGAAGGAGTTATGGGGATTAAAAATTGTGTGACAAGCAATGATGGGAATAGAGGGTGGGATAGGGTTCAAGCGTTTTATGTTTTAGTTTTTTTAATAATTATTTATGAGAACTTTTTGCATCGATGTTTGAATTCTCGCATTGGTGAGTTGAGATGTACATGAAGATAAAAAGAAGGATACGCAAATCATTTCGAAAGGCCATGGACCAAGCACAATATGAAGCAAAATGAGGTAACATACTGACGATATATTTTGCTTTTCCAACTTTGTGTTCCTGTGAGCAATATTGTTTCTTACTGAGTTTGATCTTCAATGCCTTTGCCTAAGAGATCCTGTCTCTATTTATAGGGTGCTGCTTCCAAGTGCTATTCTACGTGGATCACCATTTTCATCGTCTTTTTTTTTTTTTTTTTTTTTTTTTTTTTTTTTTTTTTTTTTTGTTTTTTTTTTTTTTTTTTTTTTTTTTTTTTTTTTTTTTTTCTATTTCTATTATGCTTTTTTAAATAAAAAAGAAAACTGAAAATTTGGGTCATTGACTTTGTACGGACAGCAAGGTTTTAATTTTACTTACCTTCTTCCTGCACCTCCATAGCTACAACAAATTGACTATTATACTTTTATAAAAAAATTAAATAAATTATATATTTTTTAAACTTTTTGTATTTTAAATTTTACAAGCCTATATACAACTTTTGTAAATTAGATTGTATAATTTGATATATAATTTCCTTTTATATTAAATTATGCAATTTAGTATATGACTTTTGTACATCGAATTATATGATCGAATATATAAAAGTTTTTTATATCGGATTATACAGTCTCAAATGTAAAAAGAAAATTGTAACAATTTAATATAAAAAAAATTATATACTAATATAATCCAGTATAAAAAAAATTATATATCGTATTATACAATCTGGTAAAGATATTCTCGATATTTTGAAAAAATATGGAGTTGTTTGAAAAACGCGTCTACCTTTTATGCATTTTTTTGCGTTGGGTTAAGTCCTGAATTAGCTTAAATTCAGAATTACTAATTCATTATTGGAAAAAAAAAATGCACAAAATAGATGGGACAATTGAGTGTTTACATTCATAAAATGTATAAAATATTACTTTTACTAAAGAAATCCTATTAAATGTGTATTTAGTTTCTATCAACAAAAAAAACCATTATACTATACTAAAATCAACAAACTGCCAAACTCGAGCAGTGGAAGCTTCCCAAGTAATGTAAAAGGGGAATTAGGAATAAGCATATAAACAATATTGAAAAGTCCATGATTTGAGAATTGATCAAGCACATGGAAATAAACCCTGAAAACTGAAGAAAGTAACTTTGAAAGAATACAGAAATATGATATTTGATTTGTAGTCCTGTCTGATAATCAGAGTATGGTACAATGAAGAGTTTTTATGGTAAACAAGGTGCACTACTTCTGTACCTTGTTTCAAATGGGTGAGTGGTGTAGTGAACAAATTAAATGAATTGAAAGCAAAAATCGATGATGGGGAGAAATATATAACACGCGCTGACCCTACCCATCCTAAGCTCTAAGACACGTATCATCATTCTAGCAGTTGAAATACCCAAGCCAGAAGGGTGAGAGAAAGTAGGTAAGGCCGGAGAAAATAGAGAGAATTGTTGTGTGTACTTTAAGGAGGGTTATTCATTTAGCTTACAGGTCCGAAGATAGGGATGACTGTACTTGACATATTTGATCCAGTAAGACCGATACTTTGTCATGGCAATTTCTAACCAAGGCTTCATATTACCGTTGTAGTGTACAACTGCTGCATTCTCAATCTCCGATCGATCCACACTTGGGTTATAACCCAAACCAAGTACATGCCATGATTTATCTAGCGGATGTGTCAACCCGTAGAACGTAATTAGCCCTGGAGGTAATGTTCCCAGCTTCCACAGCACCCTGTCTTCATTCTAGAATCAGACACAAAAAACGCAAGTCAGTCAAAAATCTGTATCGATATTCTATTTGTCTGAGAATGGAAAATTAATGTAAGCCAATGTTTCATTCAACTGCTTACCATATTCTGCCACTTGTGATATATACCGGTGATGTCCTTCTTTTTCCACTCCTTCAGATCAAATATGTTCATCCCGTATGCCCAACCACAGGCATTTGGATCAAAATTTCTTGCAATATGTGGATTTGAAAAGTTAAGGTACTTGTCAAATCGGTGAAAGCTCTGACCACACGTTTCAACAGCACCATTTACTTTCCCATTAAGATCCACAGACCATAAACCAGTCAAATCCTTCTGAACAACAATGTCATCATCAAGAAATAGGATTTTATCCAACTTTGGATAAACCTGAGGAAGATAGAATCTCAGATGGTTGAGCATTGAGAGATACTTTGGATTCCTATACTTAAGATTGGAAGCACCGAAGGAAAGTGTGTTTGGATGGCCTGCCTTGAAATAATATTCTTTCATTGTAGAAGATTCAAGCTGCCGCAAGACTGGACAGTAGGACGAGTTTAACCACTTAAACTCATCAACATTTTCAACATGGATTGTCGCTTTTCCGGGAGGGTTCAATAGAAACCACATGTTCATGGCACCAAAATTTAGTTTATCAGTAACAAGGTGAAAAACATGCTTTGAAGGATCCTGCAATGTCCCAAGATAATAAGCATAAAGACAATGAGGGTTTGATATATATCATAGATACACTTCACATGCAATATATGTCAGTCCTAATGTCAAGGCGCAATTATTTGCAATCTATAATAAAGGAAGCAATGCACTTCCACGCAAATAGTGGTATTGTTAAAAAGATGGTCGAAGTCACCTTTGCATTTGTAATAGTTGAGTTGACAACAACAGATGCAGCCAAGACATTGTCTGAAAACAATGCATAGTGATAAAGACTGGGATTCTCCAAATTCTCACTCCCAGGGAATTTTCTCTTTTCAGGAGGAAGGAGGTAGTAATCTATGGTAAGGCGCACGGCTAAGCAATGGATTCCATTTGGTATGGTCTTAGCAGCCAACTGACTGAGAAATGTGCTCTGTTTCTTCAAACTCCTAACTTGATCATCAGCTGTCTGTAGCATTGCTCTTAGTTTTCCAGTGACCAATTTGCAGTCATACAATAGCTCTCTTGCTTTTGATAAAATTTGACCCATAGCCTTTATTTTCCCATGTGCACTAGAGATAATTAGACACTCAACTAGTTAAGTCAGTAAATTCAAAGGAATTAAAGTCCTAATAAATGTACTTCTATAAAATTACCCAAGGCTTCAAACCTGTGATGTAGATCTGAATCAGAAACTGTATCACCTAAGGCACGTTGACTCTCTTTGAGCCGGAAAATTAGTTCTTGATACAGTTCGACCTTGTTCTTCATCTTTGCAATGCTTAAATATACCTTAGCCATAATGATCTGGTCTCGCATCAACCGAACAGTAGAATCAACATTTTCATTCTCAATTTCTTTCCTCCAAATGCTGTATTTACCCAGAACGGCTGACTCAACAGATTTTGAGCGTTCAATAGCTGCATTTTCAAGTTTTACGGTTACTTCATTATCCTTTTTTACCAACTCAGCAGCACGCTTTTCCCGCCTTTTCTCTATTAAATGCTGCAAAAAAATAATTATAAAGAACATGAAAATAGTTTGTTTAATTGTGGCCTGAATAGGTTCTTTCCATACATGCCCAAACAATCTAGGACAAGTTTCTACCATCTTTTCTACAAAAAGTGCTACTCCAACTTGGGGTAGCACCAGACTTGGGTAAACTAGTTTACTGAGTAAATGTAAAAAAAAAAAAAAAAAAAAAAAAAAAAAAAAAAAAAAAAAAAAAAAAAAAAAAAAAAAAAGAATAAATGTAGGTATTGTAAAATAATATTTCTAATGTAAGTGAGTTCAAAATTATAAATTCGATGTATCAATATGATCTGAATAAAATGACATCTTTTGCTACGCAATTTTTGAGCCATTCAAGGTAGAAAAATCACATTTTCCTTGCCAAAAAAAGAAAAATAGGCAGAGTACATATCCACTGTGCAAACTAACACTAACCAATGGTTTACCCCAACAAAATACTAGTGAGAATGATGCTCACCCTTCGGGTTTCATGTGCAGGACTATCAGTCCACAGAGGAAGACCATCTGCATAAAGCAAAAAAAAAAAGTACAAAGTAAGTAGCAAAATAGAGCATACTAAATAATATAGTCTATGATACCACCTGAAGATCTTCCATCCTTCACCTTTGGCTTTTCTTGTCTAACATGTGTTGGTTGGTTTAGCTGTAACAAAAAAGAAACACACGTTTAGCATCTAAACAGCAAAAATGCCTTCTGTTTTTAAAAACAAAAATTAGGATTAAAGGTTCCAGGCAGAAGCACATTGTTCTTCCAAACCTCATGTCCACTGTTTGAAGTTTCTGATCCAACAACTCTCCATGAAGCAGACAAATTCTTTCTGAAATTGTCAAGACTGAAAGGTCCCAAATCATTTGTGCTGGATCCGATAACATTAAGAACCTAAAAGATAATATTTATTAGAAAACTAATAAATCCTCTTACATGAAATAAAAGTGATGAACATGGAAGAATAACCCAAACTTCATAAGTATTTGCTTGCCTCTTCTGAAAAAAGTGATTTGAGGTCCTGCAATGCCTGCCATTCTCTCCATTTGCTAACCTGTAGCAGTCAACCACTTATTTAAAGGCGGTCTAGAAAAACCTAGAAGCTTTATCAAGTATTTGTTATATAACAATAATACATAAACAGGCTACCTGTTTACTTGGAACATCTGAAATATAGTCATGATCTGCACAATCCACTGAAAGTATTAGACTAACTTGAACTGGTGATTATTTCCATTTAGAGAAATCAATAGAGATATTAATAAGAACTTAAATCTCTTTCTATAAATTAAATTCAATCAGGCAAAATGAAGCAGTACTAAAAGTTACTTCTGTTATCCACAAACAATCAATGAAGATATAAAGTATAATATCTTAGCAGATACATGACAACTTTTTCAAAGGTCTAAGAAAGGATAAAACAAATTAATAAAGATTAAACATTACAAAATATCCATATATTTATGAATTGTAGAGGTTACAAAGTTTTTCAGGATGTTAAGTTTTCGACATGCCCACTGTGAGGCGTGCAGACCTAGTGAGTAATATATAAGTGAGTTATTGGGTTGGATTGTTTTTGTCAACCCATCTGTGACTAGTTTCAATTTTTTTAGCTTGTCCTCAAGAGAGCCTCGGAGGCCTCTCATCTGGACTTGTGCTCCTTGTACTTTGGTTTCAAAGGCCCAATTTGTTTTTTATTGACACAGGTTGTTGCACATTGGACTCTACCACAGTTTGAATTTTACACTAGTGCAATGCAAGCAGAAGTGTAGACTCAATGAGCTGTATGTCTTCACCGTTCAAAAAAAAAAATGAGCTGTATGCAATCATGGAAGTTGGTCCAAAATGGTGAATAGACATTTTAAACACAACAACCACTTCCTCACAAATCCTTCCCCGAGAGATATCTCTGAAGAATGTGCATTGTATAAATTTCCGCAAAATACTTATTTATGACTTTTTTTTATTTCATTTCACTAGTGATACTAAATATAACATCAAATCAAATAAAAGTATCAGTACTAGAGCCAACACTAAGCATGCACCCCTACCAAACTGAAACCTGAACATTACCCCTCTTTGCATGGTTTCCCCATCTGAGGATCACAGAACTCTGCAATCTCATAAAAATCTTAACATTTACTCAAATATTTAAGCATCTCAATTTAGAGTGAGGGCATGCCCTTATATTCACACTATCTTCAATCACAACTAAAAAATTCAACGACCATTATGTCAACTGTCACCACAGTCCCTAATCTGAATATGCCCAATCTCAAAATAAAGGAATTTTGGAATAAAGGGGAAGGACAAGAACGAGAACAAGACAAACTTCAAAGAACCTTTCAACTACAGTGAAAACACTGAAGTTGTTGACACCCACAAATATTATAGTTCGCTGCTCCAAGAAAATTCGGCTTATAAGGCAAAACTCTAGCAATTCAAAAGCAACAGAAAAAGAAACCCTTCCATCATCTCAATGTCCACCATAGCAATGAATTTAAAACAAGGTATAGAGGTGTTATGGAGTGAAACCCACCCATACCTCCCACCATGGGAAATAAAATCCTGACCCTTAGATAAAGTATTTATTTTAAATGAATGGTCACAATTTTTCTGCTTTTCTGCTCTTTCCTTTTCTTTTTTTCTCTTGTTCCCGATTGTCCCTCTACCCGTCACCTACTACCAACCCCAATCATTCACGATTTCCCCGTGATGGTTTTTGTCTTCACTGGTGGTTTCTGTTTTAGATACCAGTAGTGGTTGCAGTGGAGACTCTTCATGGTGATAGTTGCTGTCAAAGTTGTATTGGAAATCCCACATCTATATGGTCAAATCATAATATATAGATGGGTGCACTTAAGACTGAAAATACGATAAAAAGTGCTTAAGAAATTGATTATTTCTGCTGATCTTTGTTATTTATAGAAGAAAATTACATCAAGAACATCAAAAGTCACGAGAATTTAATGCTAATAAGCAAAGAGCTCATATAGCAGTTTTCCAATACTACTTACTACCTATTCTATCAGGTGCATACCTCACCGTACCAAGCCAGTTTTATAAAGTTGAATTAAGCTTAAATTCTACTTTTATAAGATGGTATTAGAGTCATTCAGAGTGTCACCCAGTAATTGGGTTCACCCTAGTCCCACGCTTGAGATGTCCAGTCCTTAACACGAGAAGGTGTGTTGAAGATCTCAAAACGACTAGTTATATGATCAAATTATAATATATAAATAAATGCAAACCTTACCTTGTAAGCCCGTTCTGAGACGTATCATTGTGGACACACAACTTCAATTACTTATATGGAGTAAGAGAAAATTGCTAGGGAAAGACAAAGAAAAAAAAAGAAAAATCTCAGGCCTCCATCTTAAAAGCCACACACCTGAAGGTGGTAACCTTTTCTGCCACAGTGGAAGACTTAAGTGTGCTTCCCACCCTAGAATCCTTCTAAAACAAACAACCCCATTCAATGTGCTATGCTTGTGCAGTTAATTGCCTGTTTTGCATGGTATTCTGCATCAAGACATAAAATATTTGTAGATTCCATATCATTAACAAATTATGCTGGGTTTTTTACGTTAAAAAGTTGCATGTCCAACCACATGCTATACTTTCAAAAATCCCATTCAAGCGTGCAGCATGTCCAACCAATTTCATTCACAGCATGTCTGGTTAAGCATTTAATTGCATGTTTAGTGTGGTTTTCTTCACCTAGACAAAAACTATCCACTGTAGCTTCCATATTTTTAACAAATTTAGTGCGTTTTCAGCGATGTGTCCTGCAGAAAACCTATTCAAAACACATGTCCAACCAATTCCGTACATACCATGTCCGGTTAAGCATTTAATAGCATGGTTGGTTGGTGTGGTTTTACGCACCTAGACAAAACATATCAGTTGTATCTTCCATATTTTGAACTTTTAGCATGGCTTTCTGTATTACAAGTCCCATTCAAACACATGTTCAACTAATTTCCATTCAAAGCATGTCTGTTTAACCATTTAATTGCAAGTTCGGAGCTAACAGTTGTAGTTTCCATACTTTAACAAATCTAATGTTTTCTGCATCACAGACGTGTGTCATATCATACCACACGTTACAGTTGCAGAAAAGAAATCCCATTCTAATGTGTTCCATTCACAGAATCTCCGGTTAAGCATTTAATTGCATCCTTAGCGTAATTTTCCGAATCTAAACAAATGGTTAACTGTTATAGCTTTTGTACACTATTCACAAATTTAACTTAATTTCCTGCGTTATAGACAAGCATCCAAACACACGCTCACACTCTCTCAAATCCCTTTCCCTTTGACCTAGCCCTTGCAACTTATCACTCCAACCGCACACTACACTTTCACAAACCCTATCCAAAAGCGAGTCCAACCAATTCCATTCACAGCATCTCCGGTTAAGCAGTTAAACCCACCGGTCGTAGCTTCCACACTCTTCACAAATTTAACCCGGTTTTCAGCACAACAGACGCTTGTCCAAGTATATACTCACTCTCACAAGGCCCTCTCCCTTTCACACTCGCCTCTTCCAACTAATCACTCCAATTTACAACCACAGCAAACAATTCACTTCCTAATTAAACCAAAACCAAAAACCGTTCACAAACACTAAACTAACCAACACTACTCACTACATAGATCTCCAAACGCACGAAACAACAATCAACAAAGAACAAAAAAAAAAAAACACCGGCAACCGTACTAACCTGCAGCGTAGAGTCCCCGAGCGAGGAAGAAAACCACCGGTGCAAGAACGCAGAGGAGAACGAAACCGAGAACGGGGAAGCAGGAGGCCTTGCCTCTGTTCCTGGCAAAGGAAAACCCTCGCCTCGGCGTCATTGCAGATCGGAAGAGCAAAAACAAACCTGCAAAGCAAAGAGCGAAGTAAAAAACAGTTAGAAAGCAACATTTAGAGAGAGAAACAGAGCGAGAGCGAGAAATCGAACTTCGATCTGGTCGGAGAGTGAGCTCGCGAGGGTTCACAGCGCAATGCTAGTCGAAATCCATCACGAGAGAGAGAGAAGTTGCGACGGCACTGTGCGCGTGAATCGAAGTTCGCAACCGACACTAACACCAATGTGAGTGAGAGTGAGAGAGAGAGAGAAAATCAATGCGTCAATTCCGTGAGTGATAGAAAGTTAGAGAGAGAGAGAGAACGGTGACGGTAACTTTCTCTCTCTTAAGGTGTTTAGCATTTTCTTTTCTTTTTCTCACTGTTTTTCTTTTCTCGCGCTTTCTATCGCTTTCTGTGGTGTATTCTTTGCCGGGCCATTTTTTCAATGATATTTATACTAGTATTTTCTAATATTCGTAGTTGGAGGTTCGCGGTTCGGATAACGGCGCCGATGGTCAAAACGACGTCGTTGTTGGCAAGAGAGATAAAGATAAAGCGGAAGAAAAAGTGACTTATGGTATTAGCTTCTTCAGGGTTTTGACAAGGTGGAAAAGTTGTTGACGTTTTAAAATAGAAATTTGGAAATTTGTTATAACAAGCAAGGGTAGTTTAGCACATTAAAATTTTGTGAGCTTTTATTATTGCTGCTTTTGTAATAATATAGTTAGAAACTGGTATTTTAGTCTGTGCAATAAATGTTTATTTTATGTAATTAAAATTTATGATAAAGACATTTTGAATTTGGAAGTTATGTTATAACTAAAAAAGTTATGATATATAAATAGTTTTTAATATATGAGTTATATTTAGATTTTTGATTAATGTTTTATATTATTTTTAATTGTTGGAAAAATAAAATAAAATATTAAAGTATTAAAGATATAATATTATCGGATGCAAAGAGCTAAAGTGAAAAAAGTTTAGAATATTAATGATAACTAAATTTTTAAAAAATATTTTGTTTAATATGGAAATAAAGGAAAAAAAAAGTTAATTTGTTGTCCTTCTTTCATATCAAGCATATCAACATTATGTATTTTCTTCTTAATTTTTCCATAAATGTTATATTGCTTACATATTGTAACATTTATTTTTAATCTGTTATCTTGTGTAAGTGTTAAACAATTTATTCATGAGAAGATTTGATATAACAATTGTATTTTAATAGTTTAACTAAAATAGTTTACATACATAAAAACAATTTAGATGATTTATAATTTTAATTGTAATAAAAAATATAAATCAAAACTATTTTAAGTGTGTTATTAAGAAAATTAATTATTATAAGAAACACAAATTTTGTTAAGTCATCATATTGTTGTGTGACATATAAATATAATTCATAGATGAAACTATTTAAAAGCACATATAATAAATATTGTAAGGTTCTAAACAAAACTCTATAACAAGACATAAATTTAACTTTAATCTATAAGATCATTTTATAAAATATCATATGTTAACTCATGTATTTTTATAAAGACTTAGATACAATAAATCAACATTTTATTATTGAAAGCTTAAAATGATGTTGACCGTATTAAGAATAATTAAACTACTTTGATAAATAATAAGTAGAATTTAGTATAAATCTGGTTAATTAGAAGACTATTAACATTTGGTACAAATCTCACATACACACTTAAAAAGCTAAAAGTGGATTTGTGAAAAGTAATTTAAATTTTTTTATCTTAGATGAAAATAGAAATAACCAAAAGTAAGATTTTGTACTAAAGTTATAAATGACATTTTTAATTATTTATTGATCTGTAGAACTCTTTATAATTTTGTAAAAGACGACTCGATATAACTTTTATTTGGATGAACTACTATATAAAGTCTTTATTTAATTTATCTATTACAGTTGAACTAGTTATCGACTATTTTTTACAAGTTATTTGAAAAACCTTTGTACAAACCCTTTTTTAACAGCATATAATCATCCTCAGATCATTTACTCATAAATATCTTATGAAAATTTGTAAAAACATCTTAAGATTTAAGTAATAATTCATTCTAAAGACAACTTATTTCTTTTTAATTATAACTTATCTCCCTAAAGTTCTACCATTATTGTCTAGAAATGAAAAAGGAGCATGGATTGAAATTAAAAACATTTAATCATTACATTTATTAGCTAAAGTGAAACTATGATACAGACCAAAATTAACTAAATTCACCTTTAAGATTTGGGGTGTTTATTTTAGTACCGGAAAAAAAGGACACATTATAGTTTTCCGGAGTTGCTTGTTTTTATATATTTGGTGAGAAATGTGAGGATGATTTTGAGGGATTGCTACTTTATTTTTTTACAAAGTAATGAAAAGACAAGTAGCAGATGTAACAACTCTAACATACCCACATGTCATGCTCTTGGGGCGGTGTTTTTGTTCTTCTTCATTCTTAAAATTGGTCAAGAGTGTTCAAGTTAGACAAACTGAACTTTGCTAGAAAAAACATCTACCTATTATTTTTACTTTTAATACTTTTAACAATCGAGTCATATACACGTATAAATTTTTCACTCGTCATTATTTTCTTTCTGCTCACTTTTAATTAATCTAAACAATTTTACTTTTTACTCTAACATTTTCCCCTTTTTTATTTTTTACTATTTTACTTTTCATCATTTCATCATTTCATCCCAACAAAACCATGTACCTTCCATCAATTAGTTATAAAGAAATATGGAATTATTTTTAATGTTTAAGGATTTTGAGTTTGTATTTTTCTTGTTAGTATTTATTTATCATAAAAATTAATTATAAATATATATTTTGGCACACTTTCAAGGAATACGTAGATATTCTACTTTTTTAAACTTTTTAAATTTGGTTTGATTACCTATCTTAATACATATTACAACATTGCTTAGGATTTTTTTTTCTAAGAGTTATCACATTGCTTGGGGGAATAATGTCATGCATGCTTAGAATTTTTTTTCCAAGAATTACAACCTTGCTTATTTTCATAAAAGAAAAAAAAAGGAGGAGAAGTAGTTCTAAGAAGTAAAAAAAAAAAAAAAAAAAAAAAAAAATAAAAAAAAAAAAAAAAAAAAAAAAAAAAAAAAAAGTTAACCTGAATAACTTTTAAAAAGTAACTAGTTTACTTTTCTCTTCTTTCATCCCAAAACTAATAGGTGGGATAACGAATAAATTCTTCTAGCCTTGTTTCTAAGTTAAAAAAAAATTGAACGAAACATGCCTTTTGTAAAATTTATATGAATATCATTCAATCGAGATAAAAAAAAAAGGTCGAGAGTTAAGAAAAGTGGCAAAAGAACGAGACTCACAAAGAATGCACCTAATTAAGAAAAGAACATTGATAACATTTACTGAAACATGAACATGACATATAACTTTCTTAGCCAATACGAATTAACACGTCATTTGAAAACACACACTTACAGCAATGATTTCATGATTTTCTTCTACCATTGTTTCACAACAAGTTCTTGATGTCTTTAATTTGATCATGGTGGAAGAATTAGCGTATACGCATCTAGTTCCTTTACCAACGCAACAAGTGGGGCACATGTTGTAGTTCAATAAATTGCAATAGTGCTTGCTAACAGTAACACTCAAATTTGTATGACTGCACGCATAAATTTCCACTGATATTAATAATATCTCCCTTTTTCTTAAAAAATTCATGGGACCAACTTATTAGGTTGCATTTATAGTGGTGGTTTCTTAAGGGTAGAGGGATGGTTGTGCATTGCAGTATTGAAATGATGACTGTAATCAATCATGAAACCAGATGTGAATTACTTATTATTATGAATAGTTTAGTATGTCTTTTTTTTATCATTTCTCTTACCTGTATTATGCTACTGATTATCTCGGTTGAAAAATTTATGTAAATCATTAGGTCATTTTTTTGTTGTGCAGTTTGTGTGCTCATCAAAATTTTGCAAGAAGTGATAAGACAAAACCCAGAAGAACAACTTCCATTACACAGAAGAATAAATCCAAAAGCCAGCTAGATGAAAACAAGTAGCCATCGATTCTATGGTACTTTCAATGTAGCTCTCATTTAATGCTGAATTGTCATATTCAACTACATCAATGAGAACAAGCACATGATATCCAATCTCAATAGACCATTTTATTGTGCCCCAATGCAAGTGAAATTCACAAATTTATTGGAAACTACAAAACTCTGTAAATTCTACTCTTTACCAATCGATGAAAGAATATTCAAACAGTGTGTTGCTATCACTCCCTACAAGTTTTCTTAGTTTGTAGTTCATGATTCACTTGGATTGTTATAGTTCATGTTCGATCATTGATAAATAAGTATATTAATGAAATTTAACACTTTTCCATTAATGCCGATAAAAAAAAAAAAAAAAAAACACTCTTCCATTAAGCAAACAGTTTGTCCAATTAAGTCAATGCATATTCTCCATTTTCCTTGTGTAATCAAATCATTCGGTTTTTGAAGACTTTTTCAGTCACCGCAATCAAAAAGAAAATTATGCTCAATAAGACTAATTTATCTTTTTTGTTAGTGTATGTAAAGTGTGCATCAATCGTTGATTATAGTCAGTTAGAAGAGGAAAAAACTCTAATTCATCGTTTGGGTAAATGCTGATAAATAAAGTAAAAATGGCACAGCACTTGCTCCATCTTTAGATCTGTTGCCATTGAATCACGAAATCCAACGATTCTCACTCAGTCCTTTTATATTGGGTGACAAAATTGGGGAAGAAAGGACTGCGATAATAGGCATTAGAAATTGGCAATATATCATTTTTTGCAACCAAAGTAGAGGTGTTTCATGTAACATTTAACAGCTAAATATTTCCATAGTGACAGTCTTTCCAACTCTAAAATAAGCCTAGTGCTTCAAGGCCTGCAAACATAAGCAGCCCAAAATGCGTAACAATGCTGAGATGCTATCCACTATCCACAATAACCTACAGAATAGCCACATCCAAGTAGTCACCGATCTGCACATTCACGAACTAAGTTAGCAATATAGTTTGTGATGATCAATCATAAATATAAGAAGAATTTATTTATTTATACCTCAAAACCAAGTTCAGCTAAAGCCTTGCCATCATCCAATCTTCCATTTCCATAAGATAATGTCTTACCCACCTTCATTAAGCGCAATCAAGAACAGAATACAAAATGAGAATGATTCAACATGAAAGCTCCAACTCATAATATCAACAGTCAACATTTTTCTGCTGATCACGACATTGGTACTGATTAATCACTGCCAAAAGTAACAATTAATATTGATGGGGACCTTAAGCACATAAAAGGTGGGTAATCCTCTTCCAACATATTTATTTTGTATTCAAAGTGAAATATCCACATTATTTACGCTCAAGGTCCTCAACATCATTATTAGTCATTGTTTAAGTCAATAATCCGTACCGATGCCATGGTTATAAGTGCTTGTTTAACATCTGGGATTGAGCCTAAGTCCTACGTCAGATAGTATGCGATGCTCGGTGGAGTATACAAGTGTTTGGTTCTCCAATAGGTAAATCACAATCCCATTTATCGATTGGGATCACTTTTTCCCAAAACTAGGCCAACCGCCTATGACTACAATTTCATTGTCCGAACATAACCTATGAGAAGGGAAGAACTAAATAGCCTATAGGAAAATATGACAATCTCTTTGCATTAAAGACTTATAACAGTTGTTTAGATTGTATTGATCAAAGGCACCACTAGGGGGGTTCAAGCTTTGATGTGAGAGGTGTCCAAAAGAGAATGCCTAACAAAATAAAGGCATTAAAATACAGTAAAAACGGAAATATTTACTATTTTGTATAGTCATTCTTTAAACATTCTAACTATTTTATTTTATTCCTTTAGCATTCATAGTTATCAAAAGTGAACTTTCAAAGTTTTTTCTTCACATATGCAAAAAACATGCATGGGTTGCCCAAACTGAACCACAAAGGGATCCCTACAGTGCCTATGAAAACACACAAACAAGCAATAATGAAGTTCACAAACTCAATCATTTGCTAAGGGTTTTCGTTCATTTTCACCAAGCCTAAATCAGATCTAAGACAATTAATTCCACACATATATTACAACTTGCCTGTGTTGAAATGATATATTAAGCATAGACGACACATTTGCTCTATACCTATTCCACGGAAGACTTGTAAAGTTCAAACCCACTTTATGACATATTTGGACCTATATTAACCCAACATTATCATCCAATATATGAATCAAACTTACAAACAACTGTTTGTAATTATTGCGGGAAAGTTATGAAAGGAGGAATTACTAGAGCCAAAGACCATCTGATGGAAAAGGACAATGTTGTTGTTAGTCATACCAAGACTCCAAAAAATGTGAGAGAAATAACTTATGAAATTGAAGATGAAATTGAAATTTCCACAACTAGTAATGATAAGGGGAGAACTAGTGGAAAAAAGGACCAACGGATATGTTTTATAGAAATTCAGTTGCTGCAATAGAGAAGAGAAGAAAAGAAAAACTAAGGCAAGCTAATATCAAAGAAGTATGTGACAAATTTAAAGATATCAATTCTTCAATATATTGCTCGATTTTGGTACCAAGTAGGCTTATCATTCAACCTTGTATGATTGAAGAATTTTCAAGATATGATTGATGCTATAGGTACTTATGGACCTAATTAGTCTTGATGCTATAGGTACTTATGGACCTAATTAGTCAGCTCCTACTTATCATGAAATTAGAGTTCTACTTCTCAACAAGGAGGTTGACTACATTGAAAAGTTGTTGAAAGATTATAAAGTGCTTTGGAACAAACATGGTTGTTCTATTATATCATATGCATTGACTAACCGGAAGCAGCAATGTTTGATTAACTTTTTGGTAAGCTCTCTTGCATAGACAATGTTTGTCAAGTCCATTTATAGTTCTAAATTTGTGAAGACAGGGAAAAAGCTCTTTGAGATGCTTGATACCCTTGTGGAGGAGATTGGAGATGAAAATGTTATTCAAGTTATCAATGATAATGGAAGCAATTATGTGTTGGCTGGTTAATTATTGGAAGAGAAAAGATGTCATCTCTATTAGACTCATTGTGTTGCCCATTGTAAAGATTTGATGCATGAAAACATTGGAAAGCTTCCTTTGATAAAGAAAACAATTCAAAGAGGAGTTAATCTTGTTGGCTTTATCTATAGCCATTATATAGTTCCTTGAATTTGTTAAGAAAATTTCAAATAAGAGGTAATTGGTAAGACAAGCGGTTACAAAGTTTGCTACCTCTTATTTATCATTATAAAGATTGCATCTAGAGAAGGAAAAATTGAGAAAGATGTTCACCTCAGATGAATGGAACAAGATATCTAAGGAAGCAAAGGGAAGCAAAGCTACAAAAATTGTTCTTATGCCTTCATTTTGAAATCATATCATATTTACTCTCAAAGTCATGGCTTCTTTTGTTCATGTACTTTGTCTAGTGGATGGGAAAATAAAAGCAACTATGGACATGTCAACTTCATCAACCCTTGCATGCGATTGGTCACTTTTGAACCTAGAGTTCTATTATTCTGACCCGAAAACAGATATGATTTGGATGTTACAAATGGATTGTATGCTTGCATCAAGAGATTGGTGCCAAGCAAAGATATGCAACAATTTTTATTTTTAACTCAATTGCCTCTTTATAAGAGTGGGAGTAGACTCTTTGGTGATGACTTTGATGGAAGAATTATGGGTATGCAACTCCGAACTTAAAAAAGCTAGCAATCAAGATTTTAAGTTTGACATGTAGTTCATCGAGATGTGAGCGCAATTAGTGTATTTGAGAAAGTAATAATTATTGTTCTTGTTCATGACATGACTTATTTCATTATCTTTTCGTTAGAAGTTAGAAAGAAATTAATTTACATTTTACTTATTCATAATGCAGATTAATTAAAAGACGAAGGAAAAGGTAGGACCACGAAAGGTTTCATTATTTGATTTACATAAATTATAATCAACGACTTGCTCAAACTTGCTCAAACATGCAGTATTAGGGATGAAATAGACCCAATTTGAATGACATTGATGAGTGTAGTAAGTGATTAGTGGGACAATGATATTGAAGAGGGGGAATGAGTTGTTTTTTTTACTATGACCTCACTCTTAATTGGACAAATGCTTATGAAGTTTATGGTGTTGGAGAACCAATAATTTATACAAGGAGACAAGCCATCGACAAAAATAAAAAGCAACCTTCAAGTGGTACTATTGTTATTGGATCTTTCCATGCTTCTAAGAATGCTCGAGGTGCAACTTCAACCCCAACAAGAAGCGACATAGGAAAGATTCAAATTGGAGCTAAGTATGATTCAGAATTTGAAAAATTACTTAACTTTGACAAGAGTTTTTTTCGAAGAGGAGGAAGGATATTGAATAATATGGAAGACCACACATGATTAGAAATTTAAGACACTTATTTTATGTTTTGTTGTTATTTTTAAGTTTTGAAGTTGAAATTTCTAGTGCTTTTAATTTGATGTGATTGTTATTTAAATTTCTAGACATAATATTATTATTACTAATGGTTGTCTTTTTCATTATTTTTTGCATTACAATTATATTTCTGTATTTTTTCTAAATTATCTTTATAAGTCTATTTGACATCTCCGGCTATACTCTGCAATGATTTTGGGGCGTACACAGTTGTGACATCATTTTCTAGCAATTTTCACTATTTACGTACATTGTCCAAACTCATCAACAAACGCCTCAGATGTCCATTATGTAGTTACTTTACAATCAAAGCCATACACATTCATCCTCAAACTTAGGGGCAGAATCATAGTAAAAGCATGGAAAAAATAGAAAAAATAGAAAAAAAAAAGCAATAGCAATAAACCCTAAGCAGATAGAGAAGATTGAATTACCTCTTGAACTTTGAACCGGCCGTTCTTATCTGGAAACACAAAGGCGAAGGAGAGCTTGGCGTTTCTTCTCCTCGCAGCGGGCGCTACTTCTTTAACCTGCGGAAGACAGAGAGTGAATTAAGCTGAAGCTGAAGCTGAAGCAGAAAGGGAAAAATTAGGCAATTGAGTAGAGAAACGGTTTGAATGAGAATGGAAATTGCAATTACAAGATCGGTGAGTTCTCGGAGAGTAGCGTCCTTCCAGGTGTAAATCTGGACTTCGTCCTTGGGCTCTTTGCCTCTGACGGCGAAGTCTTCCATCGAGTGGTGACCTCCGATCTTGGTGAACACTCGCAGCAGCAACGGACATGTCTGAAGGTTGATAACGAAAGAGAGTGATGAAGTGAGAGAGAAAAAATATAAGAAGAAAGAAATGATGAAGGAAGAGTACCTTTTCGCGATCGACGGGTTCGAGGCGAGGTCGAGAGGGAGGAGGTGGAGGAGGTCCGCGTGGAGGCGGAGGCAACGCTCTTCCACCTTGTCGTTTTCCTCCGTCGCTCATTTCTCTTTCTCTCTGTTTTTCTTTTCCTCTTCCTTTCCTCCTCTTCTTCTGCTCAATGTTTTACAGAGGGTTTATGCTGATGAGTACAAATGCACTACAGTTCGAATACACCCGAGCATTCCCTATTCTTTTCTCTCTGGGCTTGGGCCTCTCGTTAACATATTTTCCTTAGGGCAACTGCTTCCTGCACCCCACATTTGCTTCCTGCATTCATATTTTGAAATTGTCATTGTTAACTTTGACAGATGATTGAAAGGAAGGTGTTGTAGTAATTGAATTGTTATATAAAAATATTTCTAACTTATAAATATTTTTAGAAAGGCCTGTATTCAAATGACAGCGATTTAAGAAAATGACATTTATAAGGAGTCAAAAACATTAAAGAAATAGAAATTAAAGACTAAATTATACATTACAATTCACAAGTTATAAGAAAAGAGACAGAAAAGAATAACAATAAAAATAATTATTGATTTTTGAAGTGTTAATCTAAATGAGATGTCAAACTTTATAATAATGTATATAATATGAATTTAAATAATAATAAAAAATAACAATATAACCTTGAAGTAAACGTTGTGAAATTTTGGGAGGAAATTGATCCATGATAGTAAAATATTTCATTCAGTCACCTCTCTCGTGCCTACAAATCAATTAAAATGTATTATTATTAAAACTTATAAAATAATTATTATATAATTTACAAACTTATCATGTACTAAAAGGATAATAAAGTAGTTTTGTTTTTATAAATTGTTATGTCATTTCTTTTTAATTCACTATCGGGTGTTCGAAATTTCAATCTACCTTTTTATGTGGGTTAAGAAATTAATCCGCCAAAAGCGAGCAAACAAATGAGTTAGGTGGTTAACATACTAAAATAATGATTCAAAAATAAACACTTAACATGCATTCACGTAAGTATCATTTATCGTCTAAATTATTTATAACAAAATCAAAACATGAAGGAAAATTATAAAATAATATTAACGTATTTCAGTTTAACTAAAATTTAAAAAGATGGTACTTTCACCCATACTTATTGTCATAAGAAATTTAACCCAATGGATTTCATCCATTTTACTACCCTAAGTTACATAAACTTACAATACCTAGATTGTATTATTTTTGTGAGTATAATGGCTCATCTTTCCAACTTTGAATAGTTTTAAATGTTGCATATATGTTAATTTAATTTAAATTAATTTTATTTATTGTATTATGATGTCATATTCTATAATTTAAAAAATGTATTTTTTTTCTATGAATAACGACTATGTGTCTTCTCACATCCATGTCTTCTTTTGCATTCGTACTTTCTAAGAGAATGATCGGCACCTCAATACATAAACAAGTTATCATAAAAGTTTTTGTAATAATATAATTAACATTAACAGATCACAACCTTCATGACACCACACAAGCTCAATAATATTTACAGGGCTGACTTAATACCTGCTGATGAAACAACTACAGGACCATATTCTACAACTCCAAAGCGCTTTCCAGTGTTATCCTAGCCAATTCTCTGTAGAACCTGTTCCTACTTAAGAATTTGTATTTATTAATCAATACCCACAACTTTTTTTTTTTTTTTTTCTTCGGAAAAATCTCAATTCAAACTATGTATGATCTAGATTTTCTACATATAACTGTTCCTGCAGATCTGGCGTGCAAAAATGATTTCAAATCTACAATTATTTGTTTCAGTCCTTGTCTCCTAAGATACCAGAATCTGGTACACCTCCATTAAGCATACCCTATAGTCAAGTGGCAGAAATTCAATGGCATACTACTCAAGAATTTATTGACCAATCAAAATTCTGGTGAGAGATATGAACTGGTCCACCATCTCCCAATAGATGTGTCACAAGACCGGCTTTATTTGGCTCCAAGTAATTAAGTATCCACTTTAATATTTCTTTATCTGGTCCAAAATCTCCACTGTACCTGCCAAAGTGTAAGACAGAGTCATAAGAAGGGAGCTAGAAATTTAATGAAGTCAGAACTAATACTGTAGGAAAGTTCGGACTACTTAATTACCATTTGAAAATCCGAGTTAGATAAACAGTTCTCTTCTCCAGGTCCACGTCAATTCCATCATTCTCAAAGAACTCTCTAACAGCACCTCTTAACTCGTCTACAACTCTATGAGGTGAGAAGAATCTAACTTTTGGGCTGGATTTTGCACCATTACAAAGTCCAAAGTGTAATAACGGATTCAACTTGACCAGAGCAACCTGCAATTTGTCAGGAACAGGTTAACTATATTCATATTCATAGCAAATCATAGTAACTATAAATTGTAGGTAGGAAGTACTTGTTAACATAGGCTATAGAAATTTAATGTTAGGATAAAAGGACGAATAAAAAACTAATTCAGAAAAGTTAAGATTGCATTTCATGAAAAAAAACTTCCTGAAAAATAAAACATACATGTTTTCAAAATGGCATCATAAGCATAATGCATAACTGAAAAGAAAAAAGTTATTTTTACCTCTAACCGCTTGTCTCCTGTGCTAAAGGGCTTTACTAAGGAATACGGTGACCTCCGATTGCATCTGAGGATACCATTTTTAATACTGTTAAGAGAATAAGGGTGCCCTCCAACCAGATACTGGAAATCACTGAAGAAGAATCTCCTATCAATTACACCTTCTGGACATCCTACGCTAATAACAGCATGGATGACCATAGCATTATATAAATTTAAGAAGAAAGCAAATTTCTCGTTTTCTGATAGTTCCAAGAGATTCACTCGCTGCAGATCCTGAGTCATATTTACATACCTGCAGTTAGAAGGAAAAAAAAAAAAACTTGACAAACAATAGATGGGACCGCAGCAAAACAAACAATACGCAAAAACATATTTGCAGACACCATATGCAAAAACAAAAACAATAAAATATAAGAACTCTACATGGTGTTACCATACCTACGAAATTCTTCGCTTTTGCTAATGGCCTCATAATCAACATGTTTCCTGTCATCAGAAGCATAAGACTCAAGAATGGCAGACATAGTCTTGGCAAGCCTAGTGCATGCTGCAGCTGCAGTCTTTGGTTCCCTATCATTTGTGTTACCACGGAAATTAAAACATCTGGGGATAAAAGGTTCATGCTCAAGGAAACGATATAAGTGATTTCCCTCCTCAAAATCTCTTTCCCTGCAGAATAAAGTTATCAGTGCCAGTAAGAAAATTATAACAAGATTACGATTCATATTGAAATGAGTTGAGGCTTATTAGGCCCAAAAGCTCTTTCCTTACCCGAAAACATGATGGATGAAGTGCTTCTTGGATAATTGCTGTCCGATGTCAACGGCCTAAATATTATTTTGAAATACAAACATTTTAATTTCAGGGTGTTGGGAGATAAACCATGCACAATAGGGATAAAAGTTGGGAATACACCACAAACAACGTACGTCAAAGAGAATACAATGAAAATACATGGATGAATACAGTTTGACATTTCTTGTCTATGTTCATGAAAGCACCTTAACAAATATTCATTATCTTAGTTAAAAGATTGTTTTATTGAGAAAATTTTAAAAACCTTTCTATCACCCTACAAACCTGGGTTCTTTAGCTACAAGGAATAATAACGTTTGTTTTGTTCAATAAAATTCATATAAGATTATCCCACACATATCTTTTTGTTAGGTACATGACTTCCCTCAATTACTTGAGGTAACTATTTTCTTCGCTAGGACCACCTGTATTTACTGCGGTGTGAATAATTTCTAAATCATTTCATGAATAAACACTAATAATCCATTTCTTACATTTCTAAAAATCACTATGTTTAAAAAGTACCGCTACACACGTCAAGTAACACCACACTTCCCTTATGAATTGATTATAAACAAAATTCCACACATTAGATGTTCTAATAATTTTTTAATACATTTTATTGAAAATTTATAATCAATATTTGTAGGACGGCAGATCAAAAGTAACCGAAACAGAGATATTTGAAAGTGGGACATAAAATATCATATTCAACCAAGTGGCGTGGCAATCCTTCACCACAATTAAAAAAATTGTTAAAAAAACCACAAAATAATAAAAACTGCGATAATATCACACTCGTTTGTGGTTGAATTTTCTAAATGTTGCGCACGTAATTGCTTTCAAGTAGGATAAATGATTGTCTAATTTTCCCACTACCACCTTGTGTTATCATGAGTTTAAATGCACTACTCCCAAATGAATTAAAAGCCGTTGAATATTTGTTTATTTATATAATGGAAAAAATCCAAGAGAATTTTAGCCATTGACGCAACCCAAGTGGCTGGTTATCAAAGTGGCGTGCCGAACGAGCCAAGCATGACTTTGTATGAAACTAAAAGTGAATACTTCATTTTATTTATAAATGACACTGGTTAATATTTTATTTAACGATAAAACATCCCGTGCCATACCACAGACTAGCAGCTGAAAAATAAAAGAAAAAATTGAAGATGGGATTGAAAATTTCAAAATATGTAAGGTGAGTTTCTTTGACTGTTCCATTAGATGTGATAGGCACTAGAGCCGTTTTGAACCTATGTCTGAATAAAATATTATACATTTATACTTGGTTTGGTTTGGCCTCATCATTTTGAAAACCAAATCATAACCTTCCAAATCACGAGCATTGTTATGATCGTACTCCCAAATGTGTGTCATTATTACAGGCTACGTTTCTTTGCCATATCCAAAAGCTTCTACCCCAAACACCATCAAAAGCCTCATTCTTTAATAAGTGAAAAATTTAATGCTCACAATCTCCTTCCCTTATCTGCACTTACTTTCTCAATTTCACTTTTTTTTTTCAAGAATTTTTTGTAATTATATAATTTTATTTATATATTAACCTACTAATAACATCAATTTTCACTAATGATTTAATTTAATTTAATAGAAAATATGTGTTTTTTATTACATTTTTTTATTAAATATATCTATTACTTAAAGCTTATTATAAAATATAAAACTGTGATCGAAAATCATTTAAACAAAATATGAATTTCATCAGATTTTATTATTTTTTTATATATTAAATTTTATGTTGTCTAAAATAGTACTTAATAAATGCGTTCATCTACCAAGAATGTGTTGGTTAACAATTCAATCAAAATACAAAATGAAAAAAATATTCATAACCGTTAAATATTCATAACATACAATCGTATACGTATACAATGGAAAAATACAAAAAAATACGTAGGCATACGGTGTAGGAAGGAAAAACGTACCTCGTTACGTGCGCAGTGGAAGTGCTGAATCAGCGCCTCCACCAACTCATTCCCTTCGAAGCAGTTTTTGACCATCTTCATCCTCCGCAACCGATCCTGAACCGGCAACCTCAGCCGCAGAACCCTAACCACTCCAACCATCTCGTCCGCGCGATCCTCCTCCGCGCAATCGAACCCGTACGACGGCGGCCATGGCGCGTTTCCATCAGCCGCCTTCCCGCCGAGCATCTCCGCCACTCTCCGGTCGAACTCCCCGCTGTTCCGCAGCGAGTTCAACGCCACCAGCCCTCCGATTAGCTTCTCGTTGAAGAAAATCTGCGGCACCGAACCGGTCCCCGTCCTCTCCCGCAGCTCCCTCTCCCTCTCGGTGAAAACGTCCACGTTTATCTCCACGAACCTCAGTCCTTTCTCCCTGAAGAACCTCCGCACCGCGGTGCAGTCTCGGCAATCGGAGCGCGAGAAGAAGCTGATGCGTCCTCTCAACGACGCCTCTTCCTCCTCCTCCGGCTTCGCCGTCACCACAACCTTCACGCCGGAGAGGCTGAACTCCGTCACTTCGCGTTTCTCGCCGTCCTCCTCCATGGACTGGCGGAGCGAGGAGACGCGCTTCACGATCGCGGCGGAGAGGTCGCTGCTCCGCTGGCGGAGGAAGCTTCCGACGGAGAAGCTCAGCAGAGCGACGTCGTTTTGGTTTGATTGGAAATTCTGCGGCGGGACTGGCATGGGAAGGAGGGAGTGAGGGTGGACTAACGTTACTCGGCTGTCACTGTGGACGTCGTCACCGTCACAACGGTAAGTGGTTTCAATTTTGTTGTTATTGTTGGTAACAGTTTCGTAACCGTTAACGTGATTTTGGGTTGAAGGGACATTAGGATTGTGTTGGTTATGGGGTTGTTGAGTGGTTGTTGGATTCTCGATTTCTGAGCCCATTTTGGAGAGAATCATAGAAGAAGGGTTATGGAAAGGTTGAAAAGGATGGGGTTTTATGCAGCTAAGGATTTCAAAATAACAATAGATTAATATAAGATTGATCTTTAAGAATGAGTTTAGAATATAGCTTAGATTCACTTCAACTTTTTGAACTTGTAAGCAGAGAAAATTGTGGAAGAAAAAACAATTTTTTATTTGAATTGTTAAAAGTACAATTTTTTTTCTTACAAAAATTCTTATATAAAATTTGTACAGACTAAAATGAAAAAAAAAAAAAAAGTCAAATCTTTGGATGATTATTATGTTAAATTTTTTATTGAATAATGATGGTATGTAAAATTTTTAAATTTTTATTTCATTCCTATTTATAAAATATTGACTATTAAAAAACATGATTCAAATTTTACACGTTTTATATTGTGTAAGATTTTAATTTGAACAAAATTGATTTCTACAAAATATGTTTTTGACTTAAATTTTAAAAAATATTAATTTAATCAAGAGTATGGCAGTTGCCAAGATGTACAAATTGATATAAAAAAATTCCTCACAGATAAAAGAATAATTTATACTTAAAGATATTTATTGCTTTAATTATAAGTAATAATGTTTTGAATTATATATATCCTTTAAAGGGAAGAGTTCTATTAATGGGCACTTTAAAATGTTGATTAAATAATTAGTGTATAAAAAATATGTTTGACTACTTTAAAATAAAAAAAAAGAAAAAAGAGGAGACTATTTAATTATAAAATCAATTATTTGTAGTAACTAACTTCAGAAGTTAGTATATATGTACTGTTTTTCCTTATAAGTTTAACTTATGATTTTCAATTGATAATTATTAGTACATTTTATTTTCTTTAATGCACTCTCTTATTTTAGATATCGGATGTTACTGATGCAGTTTAATACATAGGTGGTTCGATTTATTTTATTTTAAATACAATATCGAATTCAAATATGATTTTATGTAATTTAGTTTGACTTTAAAAAAAAAAGAAATTGTTTATACATGATACACAACATTATTTTCAATAACAAATTCTCACGACAGAAAGTACAATTATTTTTTTTAATTTAATTGATTTTTATCTTTTCTTACTAGTTTTGTGGTTTAAAATTGTTTTTATTTAATTTTAAACACCTTTAATGTAAATTAAATCAATGGAAAAAACTATTAAAATCACTATAAATATATTTACTATTAGCATTAAATGTTAGTCCCAAGTGATTGATTGAGGATGCAAGATACTAAAGTATTACATTTTGATCTCTTTGTTTAAATAAAGTATTACATTTGATAAGTCACAATATTGAATTTCTATTTATCTCTTTGAATTTTGTCGCATACTCTTTTCATTAAATATTATATTTTGTTATAAATACATTTTACTTTTAATAAAACTTATTTGCATTTTTAAAGGAAGCACGTGTATTTTTAAAAAGTACCAATTATAGTAAATATTATAACAAGTACTTGATTGAGTAAGTCTAATTTTGATTAAGTTCAAAGTAACTTTATAAGTTATAACCCCGGCTACTTTTTCGTACAGGTAGATTAAAAACATTATACAAACATATTTGTAAAGGGTAACTTAGATGATAATACAAAAAACTGAAAATTTATAAATTATATAGTATTTAAAAGTGTAAAAATGAACTTGGCAAAAGCGAGTGGTAAAACAAATGATTATTTATATTGAAAGAAAAACGTGTGGAATAAAAGAATAGAACTGAAACATGTGACGTGAATTTGTGGAAGTGCATGAAGATGGATTGCTTGCATCGAAAGAGTCTCGTGAGGAGAGGGACCAAGTATTTTTCTATCTTTCATCACTACATAGAGAAAAAAAAAATTATTTATTATTGCCGATAAAAAATTATAAACAAAAACATTTTTATTGATATATAATGTTAGTAACAAAAATAAATATTTTATAGTAATAACATCATTAAAAATATAATCTGTAATGTTGACTGGGCTTGTAACTGTGTAGCATTGACAAGTTTAAAGAATCAAATAAATTCAGACACAATCAAATATCAACAACAGACACAAACCGTCTTAACCCCACCTAACGAACAAACTATACTAAATTATTCATGTCCAATATAAAAACATTCATTCAAGATGAGACTCGTGCTAAACCTCAAGATTCACGACATTTGACATCAACTTCTTCATATTTGGCATATTCATGCATTAGAGTAGAACTAAGTATTTCGCAGAAGTGCACAAACCACTTTTGTAATCTAATTTATAGTTGACTTGGTAGCTCAAATGTAAGAGTATGAATTTGAATTTTTTGGTAAAATTTTATTATGATTTTTTCATATTTGGTCTGTATAATTTGTGGGTTAAATGAATATATTTAAGGACTTTATCCTATTTAACCTAAATTCAATATTGCTTACTTCTATTGGTTCTATATAATGCTAAAAAATCTCCATATATTTTTATGAGTGGTGAACCTGTTTAACCTTTGAGTTTTGTAGAATATATCCTATTTATAAAAGTTAAAATCAATTTAAAATACGAACTATGCATACAGATTCTTACAAGGCGGATTTATACGGGCGCAGATTTAAATGACTCGTCCAAGTAACCAGCTCCATTTAGGAGACATTAAAGGCAAATTGTTTACTACATAGCTTTTAAATGGACCCACACATTTCATCCTAATAACATTCATCATTAAGGGTACATATATATATTAAAAAAATGTTTGTGCATGAGATAGACAGGGCCTTGGCCCATAATGGGAGAAAGCAAGATGTATTCGACTTGACTGCTTCTTCCTGCACTACCATATCATCTTCCTGCACCTCCATAATTTTTAAAATTCCAGAATAGACATGGGTAAATTATAAAATTATCTCTGCTGCTGGAAAATAAGGTTTTGAACGGAAGAGGAGCAGTGCAATTTTGAACGGAGGTGGAAAGTGTGACAGTGGTGGAAGGTTCCGATGGTGTTGGCGTGGCAGATTGAAGACGCTTTGGGTGGCCGTTGGTCGGAGTGGGTGGCTGAAAAACAATGAGAGTCGTCGTCGTCGAGGTATTTGGTATCCCAGATTTTGGTTTTTTACGGATTGTAGAAACCGTAAGAATTTTATATTTATTGTTTCTATAAGTCGTAGGTTTAAAATCAGGATATTAGACACTAATGGATTGTAGAAACTGTAGTTAAATCAACATTTATAAGAGCTTACGGTTTATACAACCCGAAGGTGCATAGGTGTATGACAGAAGTCTACAAATTGTAGAAACCGCATATCAAATTTTTTTTCTCTTCTGCGGTTTATACAAACCGTAAAACAGTAGAAAATTGTTTTGTTCTGCGGTTTGTACAAACCGTAGAACAGTAGAAATTTTTTTTCTCTTATACGGTTTGTACAAACCGTATAATAGTAGAATTTTTTTTTTCTCTTCTACGGTTTGTACAAACCGCAGAACAGAAAAAAATTTCTACTGTTCTACGGTTTGTACAAACCGCAGAACAGAAATTTTGAATTACTTACATTTTCTACAAACCGTAGAACAATTTAACAGTAAAAAAAAAGTCCACCACCGCCGTCCTCCGCCATCAATCCACGACAACTACCTCTACAATCTAAAAGTAAACTTACAATGATGCTTACCTTTCTTTCAATTGCTTGAATGAGTGCCAAAATGATGCAAGTGGAGGTTTGCGGGTTGCGGTTCGTGAAAACCGTGAATGGAGAACCAACACTAGCAACCAACAACCAAGGTGCACTCAATGTAAATCTGCAATGACAAAGCGGGATACGAGCACTGACAGTGGAGGTGGAGGTGCAGCCACCATCGGTAGAGTTTGAATGGGGTGTAGTGGAGTTCGAATGGAGTGCAGGCAAAGTGGAGGAAGAAAGGATATGAAGGGTGGTGGAGGATATTATGGGATATGAAATTTTTTAAAAAGAGTTGAACGATAAATTTGCCTAGACTATGGAGGTGCGAAGCAGTCACTCGACTTTTGTTTCCTACATTCTCATGATGGCTAACTGCACCCGCATAAGTTTTAAAATACCGTTGGCATTTTATTTGAAAGCTTCTCCTCCTTCTTTCACAATTTTCTTCCATTTTTTCTTCATCGATGTTCAAATCAGAAGTATATTAACGGGCTTTGGTGCTGGTGATTAGAAGTTGGCTAGCTTGGGATACATGGAGAAGATACGAATGGAAAGTTTTGTTTTGTTCGGTTTTATTTTAATGGGTGTAAAATTGTCTTATGGAATTCGAATTTTGGAATAGATACTTCCCAAAAACACATTTAAAAGGGTAATTTGTTAAACATTCATAAATACTAACCTATAATAAAGTTGCATACACGGCAAGTTGTTTTGTTGGATTTGTATAAATAATATAGGGATTGAGGTTACACACTTAACTCTTAAATGTAAGAATGGTACAATACACTAAATATAACAGATAAACTACATTAGTAGTCTCACTTTGAACCACATGTAAAATTATCTTCCTTCTAAATGACAAACAAAATATCAATCAACCAAGTCTAATGAAATAGTGAAAAATCTAAGTTGTGCACTGGATAATGAAAGGGTTAATTGTGATAAGTTTAACAAGCTAAAATTTAAAATATAATTATCACGGAGATTAAAAATAATTATAACAAATTTAAGAAGAAAGTAATAAACTAAAAGGAGATAAAAACATTATTTTTATATGAAAAAGAGAGAAAAGATGACATATATAAATAACGAGATTGAACTGGATCCATATAAGAAATTAATACTATTTTTAAAAAAAAAAAACCTTAAGACATCTTTTTTTATTTTATTTTCTCATTTCTATTAATGTAAAACTTAAATTTATACTTAAATATCTAACACTTTTACACAACTTCATATTTTATATTAAAGTTATGCCAATCTAACACTATTTTACTTTGACTAAAGTAAAGTCATTCTATGAATACAAGATTTCTTCACAGACACAACTTACCTACTTACGTAATAAAAAAAAATCAGCCATTTGACAGAAATACACTACTAATATTGTGTGTTTATATTTCCTATCATGTATTTTATTTTATTAAGTTAAAATTTAAATTAATTTTAATACGAGCATGAGAATATGGCATACTCTATTCCTTATCTTAACCTGAGAAGGTTCGTAGCAAAATAAATGAAATAATTTCACTTTTTAAAGTACCCTTCCCTAGAATTAGAAATTAAAAATAAAAATGATAAGAATAAAGTCTCTATTAAAAAAGTTATAATTTTGAAATCAAAGGGAACATTTTGCTAGTAATGCTATTTTCAGGTTCATGGCCCGTTCATGGCCCAAAGGGGAGAAAAAAAAAAAAAATACACACCTACACGTCAATTTTGAAGAGTTCTTAATCATGTCATGGGTAATATACAAATAATGTCAGTGTGCTACTATTGAATTGTAAAATAACCCCATAAACCCTTTTCTCACCATCTCCCTCTTTATAATCCTAGCTAGAGCTTTATTCTCAAATTCTCATTTCTTCATGCATTGAATGCGTTGAAAAGTCATTCTTAATTTCTCCAAAACTTTTGACCACCTTATTCCATGCACCAATACCAAATCATAACCATGCAATGCATGCATTTTGCCTCTATATATATATATATAAACCTCAATCAATTTTGTAACCATTTCTTTTTCTGTTTGTTTGCCTCCTTCATCACGCGTCTCGTTGGCAACACCTTTGCACACACCAACCTTCTGTTCAAACCGTATCTTTGACCACATGATTCGAAATTGGTATCATCAAATAATTCTCTAGAGGTTACTTTATATTTGTAAATGATGTTTTAGAAATATTACGTAACTTCATTGAATGTCTAAACATAATAGCACTTCATTCACACTTTTACATATTATGGTCTAGTATGCTTCTAAGTACAAATCAACTCTTCATAATTTTCAACCTTTGCATATTTTTTCCAAATGCAATATTTTGCTTTAATCATTTTCAGTTCACCTACCCAATCTTACATGATTATCATGATAATATTTATACATTCATCTAGACGCATATTTCATTAATTAAATCTACACTCAAAATTTTAAATTAGACACTAAAAAATATTCAGAAATAGTTATAGAATAATCATGTTAGCCAAATTAGTGTACATTTAGTTTATCCTAATATAAAATTTTAAAAATTTATATTTATTAAAGTGAGTATTGATAAAATTAATATAACTTATTTTTAATACTTATTTAAGTTAGTATTGATTTATTAAACTTAACGTGGATTTAAGTTACATTATTTTATTTAATTTTAGTTCTTATATTTATTTACGTAAACTCCATTAGACAACTTTAGTGTAATTTGTTTTTAGCATTGATTTAAGTTCACGTTTTAACGTTTTAACTAATGCTAGTTTAATTTAATTTTAGCATTTAATTTAATTAATTGAACTACTTTTATTTATTTAAATTAAAGTGAATCTAATAGAAAATAGTATAATACTTTTAATATTGATTTAAGTTAATACTAGTTTAGACAATGTTAATTTTGTAATTTATGTGTTTCCCTCATTTAGAATAAAATGAACAGAGAACATAAATAAGTCTTAGTTCAAAGATTTATTGTGAAAAAAAAAAAGAGTAGTTATACTTTGACAACTCCCAGGTGGCACACACCCACTTTACAACCTTATGTGACACTGATGTGGCCAAGATAAATGAGGTGTAAAAGAACATTCCAGCGTGGCACTGAGAGTCATTTTTAGGGTTTACATGTTTGGAGTTTTATCTAAAACGCTACCTAGCATATTCCATCAAGGGTTGAGAAGCAGTGAGTTTGAATCTCAGATCTCTTGAATCTCGCCACTACTATCGCCGCCGTTGCAGTCGTATCCGCTGTTGTCACCGAAGTTATTGTCGCCGCCGTCGATTCTCGACCACCTTCGATTCTCTCACCACCGTCGCTCGCCACCGTCGATGGTCTCCCACCGTCACTCGCCACCACAACCACTCTCACACGAAATCTCCCTTATGCAAATGGGTGCACTAGACTCCTTTCATGTTTCAAATCCTAAATTTAGATACTTAAAATCTAATTATGTCATTTCATAACAAAAAACCCTAAATGTCCTTCAAAAAGAAAAGTCTCGTTTTATCCTTATCCACGTGTACAATTAAACCACGTCAGTAGTTGGCATCTGGTTGTATGCCAGCTGTGGTTGTCAAAGCAAAGTTTTCCGAAAAAAAATATAGTTATTTATGAGAGTATAATTTGTATCAATGAGACTTTAAGATTTCTCTCTTATTTTTTATATAAATATTCTCACATTCAACTTCTCTCGTCACATTGTTTTCTTTGTTTTGTATAAGATGGAATCTCACAAAATCTCTCTCCCACAAAGAGTAGTTATTTTTTTTTTAATCTTCATTCTAATTTTCTTTTCTAATAAGAAAGCCACACATTAATATGTTATGTTGCAACATACTATAGTTTGCTAGCATAATTATATTCTATTAAACATGAAGTATAAAATAATTTAAATTGTATCTGAAACATTTAATACAATTTATAAACTAATTAGTAATAATTTATTAGATATTTAACATATGAGATTATGCAATGAGAATATTAGAAATTAAAAATCAAGTTAAAACTTAGTGATGAAACAACTTTGACTTAGTCAATGCTATTTTAGAATGGGCCTTTGAAAGCTAACACTACTAAATTATTGTTTATGATTTTAGAATCTAATACATATGTGACACAATTATGATATCATTAGCTAATCAATGCTAGTTTTTGCTTGATAGCATCGACTTTTGATTGAAGTTAAATGTTTGTTTTCTTAAAGTGAGATTTATCATAAATTTCCATATAATATAGTAATTTCGCATAAAAGTTTACTAAATTAAATGTAATTCCTTAAAACGTGAATTGATTTCTCCACTTCTTCACAATGCTATAAACTACGAAAGAGTTTTCTATCTTTTAAGCCCCTCTTTGCATAGTACCAAATTATTTGTTATGTAAAATTAATGTATGGATCCTCATGCATAATTACACGAGTTTAATCACCTATGTTAGTTTTGAAATATCTTATGCAACTTCATACTTGTAAATAAGATATGCCCTATGAACTCAAAATCCTTCTTCGAATGGACACTTTATCTTCCAAATGGATATTATTATTTTTTATAATTAGATTAGTTGTGCTTGACACTCTTCCCATAAACACTCTATATACCTTGCATTATTGGTTGATATTTTAGCCTCCCATAATCTCTACGTAATCTCACTTTGTTGGCTATTTTTGTTCAAATAATGTTGAGTATGTTAGCTTTGTTGTGCATGTTTACCAACCATATCTATGAGTCTTCCCTCCTTCTAGCATCTCACATTTACCATCAAATATCTTAGTTGTCTCTTTCACTTATTTCTCATTCAAACAAAAAACTCCACCACTTAAATTTACATCTCCATTATTCGTTGTCCCATCTTCTCATTGTGTCCATTAGTGTCGTCTAATGTTCTAAAATTCGAAACTCCCTAGGAAACTTACATGTAAAACTCTCATTTCCTTTTGCATGTATTGACCCAAGCCTTGTCTTAATTTTCATTTCTTACTCTCCATTCCCTCATTTGGTGAAACCATTTTCTATTAGACTACCCCATACATTTCTTATATCTTTCCACCACATCAATGATCCTTTAATATCTTCGTCTACTTCTAAATTTCTATATGCTTGGATTCTAAGATATCTCTTTATAAACTATGTGGTTGGTGGAATAAGTCCCATTTCCATTTTGCAAAAGAGCATGATTGAAAATGCCCACTTGTTTGATTTCTAATCCTCAATGATATCTAGGTTGACATTCCTTTTGTCAACTCACCTAATGTATTTTCCTCTAAGTCTCTTTCCTTACCTAAAGAAAAATACTTTGTATGCTAATTATTCTTTCTACAACAATTTTTTTGAAATATTAAAGAGAGAGTTAAAATAGAGGTAATGACTACAAGACTTATTCTATAACACGTACCTTTTTCGTAACGACGTGGTCCTATATTTCCACCTTGGTAGTTTCCTTTTTCACTTTTTCAATCATTAACCCCCTTGTGCTCACCCTTCTCGAATTTTCCTTTAATGGTATTCATAGATAAAAATATGATAGTATATTACTTTATAATTTAACACACACACACCCCTAACGGTGTCAAACTCCTATATTCAAATCACTCAAAATATCTTTTAGCGAAATTTACTTTCAATCTTGAAACTAAGAGCATCTCATATACATTCATGCCTGAGATGTTAGCCAATGTAGCTTCGCGTATAAATTTTGTATCATTTATATTACATTTATAGCTTGAAAACACATTTTTGTCATTGTCTCCCTCAGTATTCAAGTTCCTAAAATGATAAACAAAAATGGTTGTAGTGGATCACCTTGATGAATTCTCATGTCAAACTCTTTCGTGGGACTTTCATTAACCAAAACTAACACACAACTAGAAATAAGGCATATCTTAACAATTTCTCTTGAAACCCTAACCTCTTAATAGTGTAATGTAGGAAAGTCCAACTTAAAACTAGTCATTTCCTTCTCTTCCTATTAGTTTTATCAATAATTTCACTCATAATCATGGAGCTATCTCTACAAAAAGGATGCTTTATCCTTGTCAATGGCTTTTATAAGTTTATTTTCTTATCTCTTAAGTAGGATCTTAGAGTATCTCTGACAAAATATGTTTGAAATGTGCTCTTCAATTGTTTAGAGTTTTGAATCAACTATAGTATTGGAGGATTGTGACATGTCCATCATAATTCCCTAAAGTGTTTTTTAGTTTCTTATAAAAGCAATTGCTACTTTACAATAATAAACAATATTTTATTCCTTTACCTCTAAAAAAAACATCAACACAAATAAAGAAGAAGAACAAATGAAATCAAAGCATGCAAAATGATGCAAACAAACATGAAATCAAACCAAATTCACAAACATATATAAACCACAACATCACAAATAGGTCAAAATCAATTAACCATGAACAAATCAAAATCACAAAACTACCAAACTAGGAGTAGTAACGCTCCATGGTGATTTCCACCAATGCGATGATCTTCACCTTGAACGCCTTATAAATGCAACAATCTCCACCTTGGGAAAAGTACAATGATTGCTACCTTGAACACCCTAAAAACACTACAATCTCCAACTTGAATGCCTTAGAAACGTGACAATCTCCACCTTGAATGCCCTAAAGACATGGCGATCTTCCCTTCATATTGCCTAGGGATTCCTTAGAGACGCTTGATATTTACCTCAAACACGAAGTGGAATTGTAGTTGCAGGAAGGCTATCAAAGGAAGGGGAAGGGAAGAAAGGGAGAAGGGGAAAGAGAAAAAGAGAAAAAGGTTGAAAGAATGAAATATTGGATAGAAAAAATAAATCGTTTGAGTCACAATGTTAAAATAGTTATAGCATTGGATTTTTTTTTTCAATAAATTAGAACATTAAATGCAAAGGTTTTTACAATATAAAAACATGTTCAATGTGAAAATAATATTCACATAAGTAATAACAAACTCTTCTGTATTGTTAGACTTGAAACACTTAACCTTGACCCTAAACTATGTTTTAACCATTTGAAAAAAAAGAGATATAACATTAACAACTTTAGATTTGTGTATGAAAAAAAATATTCAAGTAAAACAGCTACAATCATCCACCAAGATTAGAAAAAAAATGTTTTGTCATCATAAGTAGGTTTTAGCAACAGTGGGCTGCTATGATGATTTGATGAAGCCAACCAAGTGAAGGAGTTCAAGACCCTATGAGCTTATGTGGAATGCATGAAGACTTCATGAAGATTGAAGACTTGGTCTAGAACTTAAGAGTGTGTGTTGTGGGGTAAGGTTGAGGTCTAATTAGTGAAGCATGCAATCTTAATCAATGATAAGCTCCAAATATATTTTCTGAATTAACAAAAGTTTTGAAAAATCATTAAAATCAAAACTTGCG
>Ga0209700_102414_pt1 | contig 37864 bp, 21 predicted proteins | sample SiratroredBW_FD_187528 | JGI IMG/M metagenome (GOLD analysis project Ga0209700, IMG submission 187528) | Root nodule microbial communities of legume samples collected from California, USA - Siratro red BW (SPAdes) (version 2) | ecosystem: Host-associated > Plants > Roots > Nodule | place: USA...
CATACATGCATAACACACCAAGCATAAAGGATGCACATAAACGTAATCTACAACGACGCACAGATCCAAACCAACAACCAAAAACCACACCAATATTCTGGGTTTCTTGAACATAAAAAAGACAACACATTGAGAGAACCACCAGTAACCATAAAAAGCACACGACGAAACGATTATTAAACATGAACGAAACACTCATACAAAAACCACCAACAATGTTTCATACCAACAACGAATGAGAGAACATACACAGTGTAGGGTATACAGCACGGTAGGAAACACCACAATGACGGTGGTCTTGCGGCCGGAAAAACGAAGGCGGATCTGTGGGCAGAAGGAACGGGAATCTTGTTGTTTCGTCTGTTCTCTCTCCTTCAGAGGATGCGGGGTTAATGAGTGTAATGAGAAAATGAGATCTGCTTTTCCCTCTCAAATTGTCCTGCATTTTCAGATGGGAAATGACAAAAGCAACCCTTTGCAAAAAGACAAACATGAACCACGTAAGCAGAAAAGAAGTTGGCTTTCTCTTTCTTTGCCATGCGAGACGACAATGCCACGTCGGAGTGTCAAATGGAGGTAAGAGAAAAAGGAGTGTCAAAATAACATTTTCCAATTAGTTTACCCCGTAGAATTCTTCCTCGTCACTATCAAAATTGAACTAGCCAACCAGAAACTTTCTCAAACTGCAATTTTAGTGGCAAGTGTTGAAGCAAGAGAGCCTTGTACTTTCTATCGTTTGAACTACAATTTCATGTTCTTGCAAACTTTCACTGTAGTTTTGACTTATGGCATATGACTCAAACTAAGATCTCACATCACCTATGACTAGCACCCAAACCATGACAGTCCCAGAACCATATTGCAATTCCTAAAAAAGAGACGATATGTTTTTCTTTTTAGCAAATTATTAGGTATTATGATACGAATTATGGAGGGTTCAACAACCAAGTTTGAATTTCAGTCTCTTTGTATAAACAACACCTATCTCCTCCCTTTAGGCCATGGATCCAAAATATACGGGATCATGTCCATCAAGTGTCTAAAGCTCAAGCAGCATTGTTACATGTACGCACATCACACTATACCTTCAGTGTGGAAACTTTTTATGACTTGTGTGTCAAAAGTATTTTTAGATCATGGAGTTCCAAATTATAGAGTTTCAAGTGCAAGTCAATTGTAATTAAAGAATGTCTAATATTATAGTTTGGAACATTAGGTAAGAAACCAGATGAGGATGATTATTTAAATTACTAAATTATCATTAGTTTATTAGATAATATATAAAATTTATTTACATATTTTTTTTGTCTCTTGTTTTATTTCATTTGAAGCCCTTTTTTATTATACAATTTTTCATTTTTTTTATCTCAATTATTTTATTTAATTCATTTCATATCTACTGAATTCATTTAGATTCTCAAGACACTTTATTTTCCATCACAACCTCAACTATATATGTTTTTTTATATATAGTTTTGTTCAAATAATATATTACATTTCAAAAAACTTAAATTTCAATTTTATCTAATTAAATCGTTTTCAGAATATACATTTAATTCCTTATACTCTTTTTAATATTTTTATTTTTTATTTACCTTTTGTCGAATGAGAATGTTTGACTATTAATTTTCACTGTTCAATCTTTTAATTTTTATTTGGTATTGTGTCTTAAGATTTATGCAATCATAATTTTTTCCCAAAATCTAATATTAAAGGAAAAAACATATATCCTTTTAATATTGAATGTTTTATAATATCATATTTTCTTTATTTGAATTTTTATTTTTTTATAAAACATATTAAAGTAATATTTAGGACAACCTTAAAGCGGGTACAAAGACAAATATAAGTATATCCACTAACGAAGATAGATATATCAGCTACATGGTGACAACGGGTATAATTGCACTCGACAAAAACCGAAATGAAAATTAAATTTTGTAACCCACAAAAATTAATATAAATTTTATATCAGGAAAAAAAACAACGGATATAATCAAACTTACACTAACGCTAGTTGTGAGTGACACTTCACTTCACACCAAATAGAATGATGCAACCAAAATAAAAAAAGGTGAGAAGAAAATAAAAATATAAAAATAGAGATAAATTATTTTAATATTTAAAACTTTATTTTATATTAATATTTAACTAAATGCGTAAATAAGTTTTTGTTTTGAAAATAAGTCAACTTTTTTGCTTGTAGTTTTTTCTATGTATTGATATTTTTTTATTTTAATTCTATGATAGTATTATTCTCTAATTATGTAATACTTTTTAATGATTTAACACTTATGTCAATATAAATGATAAAACAAGTTAGTATAATTTTTTGACAAATATATATACACACATACATACATACATTTTTTTTAAGATATCTAATATATACTTTTTTTTATTTCTTTTTATAACGTTATATATTTTATAAATATATATTAATTTTTTCTCTATATGTTAATTATCATTTTGAGTGCCCTTAAATAATTTCCTAATTATTTTTGCCCTCCCACGACCCACTCATAAAGATGGAAAAGTGAGGGATAGACTAACCAATTGATAGGGGTCTAAAAGATCTTAGCTTATCCTAATTATAGTGAGTTGACAAACTGGAGAATTTGCATGTAAAAGGAAGAAAAGGTAGATAAAAAAAATGAGAGAAAAGTGTATATATCTCATATCCAAACTGATAAATTTAACTAAAGAACTAAAACTATATTAATAATTTTGCTTAAATTTAATTGAATCTAATTTTTTCTATTAGTATTAAAATTGAGTTTATTAAATAAAAACAAATAATAAACCTATATTTTGATTTTTAAAAATAAATATAGTAGGAACCATTAGGCTAAATAATTGATAAAATTTAATTTTTTAAAAATGAAAGGTGAAATACCATTTTGATCTCCCGTGACTTATCATTAAGTGACCACATGATCAGATCAGCCCATTTTGCTACCTTATGTTATAAATTGTTTAAGTAGTACATCATAATGCCATCTTTTCATGATGTGAAACTTAATGAGAACATCGTGTTATTGTGGACAAATTTTTCAATTCTTTTTCACATAAAACATAATAAAAACTCAAAAAAATCTTTTAAAAAAAGTAGAGATGAAAGCTAAGCAAAATATTGTAATAACTAAAATGAAAATATTTTCTTTATATTAAATAAAAATTTATGGAAGCTCAAATTTCATATTTGAATTCTAGAAATGATTCACAAATATATTATCTCTTCTTAAAAAATTAAAATTTAATTTTTTAAGTCCCGTAATTTTTTTTTTTTGTTTTTTAATTAATGTCTCCAACATGTGATATTATAAATAATTTAAATAAAAATATTATAAAATGATATGATTAAAACAAACTATAAGATAATAAGTTATGTATTCTTATATTCTTTTTCTTATTAAAATATCATGAATTAAATTAACAATTTCCTATCATTAATAATCAAATTGACCGACATTAATATTTTAAAAGATCACATTGATGTTTTACTTTAACTAAAAATGAAGTGTGTGATGTACGTCGGTCATTCATGTTCATCACAATTAGGCAGATGGAAAATCAAAGTTTGATAAGTCATGTGCTGACTCATTAATTTGACTCCGACAAAAGATGTTTCCAACTCATCCAAGGTCACAGCTTATTTCGAGATATGGTGACTATTAAAAAAAAAAAAAAACTATTTTTAAAACTTTTGTTTCTATTTGAGTTTGAGTTTATCTTGTTTTCTTTAAATTTTGATACTGTCATTTTGGATATGAAATTAGAAAAATAATATCAAATGTGGATTCAAAAAGATGAATAGGATTAGAAGTAGATTCAATATAAAACAATTTGTATCAAATATACAAAAGCTTAATGCATACATCACTTTCATTCTTTTCTAAATTACTCTTTCATGTTTATCATATCTGGTATTTATATTGTTGTCCATTCAATGATGGCATTTCTTTCACATCACTTGATACTTGACAAAGTGACCATCACCTTTGTTTATGCTTCTTTATATATTCACAATCACTGCTTTAGTTTCTTCACATACGATTTTGGGTGGCTTTGTTTACTTTTATCCTCATGACATGCTTCAGAACATTATGCTTTGTCCTTCTCTTCTCGTCAATTCTCATCTGCCAAGAAGCTCGTGTTCTACCACCTTCCACATTCTCAAGCAGAAATCGAAGCCATAATGCATTTTCAGCAAGGAGTTCCAAAACCACAAAACTTTTGAAGGAAATTTTGCTAAGGAAGCAATTGCTAGACATGGATTATTATGAGCCTAATCGACTCAGTCCAGGTGGTCCAGACCCTTCTCATCACTAATCATAGATTCATGCAAAGAGAGCAAAAGGAAAAATACTGTGTTTTTTGCCACTGGTTGCATTACCCTATTCCCAGATATCATTAATTCCTCTCTGGTTTAGGGTTTCTTTCCAATCTCAAATTCTTTAAGATTGGTGGGTTGGAATTAATTATCCTATTTAGAGCACTTTTCATGTGACTTTTTTTTGAATTTTTTATTTTTAAAATGTGATTCATATGTTAAAAGGGGAATCATATTTTTAAGTTTCAATTTCTAAAGGGTTAAAGTTGTTTAACTTTAGTAAAGGGAGTGATTTTTGAATTTTTGGGTTTTCTTTTTATATAAAAAATAGACTTAAATCTTTAAAATTTATTTATCTCAGTTGTTTAAGGGGAGATGAGTTAGACTAGAATAATGTAGGAGAGAGACTGATTTCCGAAGGCACCTAGGCAGAGAGAGAAAGTGAGAAAATTTATTATAATATTTCCATATTTATTATATTGAAATTTTTTTAGTTGTAATTAAAAAATTTGTTCACAGTTCAATTTGATTAATGTTTGCACTGGAAATTTGTAAATTTTCAATGGTTAGATCATCTATTAGAAGTATGAAGAGAGATGAAGATAATTCACACTAACGGTTTCATTTTAGAGTTTTTCATCCTCTTTTTTATTTATTAGTATTATTGTTTTATTTTTAAGTATAGAGTTTATTATTTATGTACTTCTTAGGGACTCTTTTGTATACTTTATTATTATAGTTTATGTATTTCTCTAGTCTATACTACGTGTGTTTTTTATTCTTACACATTTTTCATACTAAAAATATTTATGTCTAATATACTTAGTTTATTTTATTATGTTTTAGCTTTTTGTTTTATTCCTTACATGTTTTCGGAAGTTACGAGAAGAATATTGTTTTATTATTAGAGTTTTTACTTTGATTTTTTTCTCCATTAATAGTTAACTAATTTGGGGGAATTCTAGATAAGAAGAATAAACAAGATTCTACGTAGTATGTAGCTACATTTTCCAATGAAACCTGTTCATTTATTTTCTGTGAAGTTAAATCCTATAGTTTATGTTGTTTTGTCAAGAGTGCGAACTTGCGAATAAATCTAATTTGCGTTTTGAGAAATTTTTTTTCTGTAGTAGTGTTCCATTTTCTTTTTGTCCAAGTAATATTTTGTGTCAAAAAATTACACAAACAGACAGCAGTTCCTAATTTATCTATAGAAAGCAAAGAGTTTAAAGGTCACTTTTGCAAAATTTGGTTAGATTATAAGCTGGAATTCGATTTCCTGAGAAGTAAATTCTGACTAGTTTTATTTTTATTTTTTTTATTTTTCTAAAAAATAAGGGAAAGAAAATAAAAAAAATTATTAAAACTTAGGAAAAAATTGTTTAGAAAAATAATCATTTAAAAACTTATTAGAAATTAATTATTTTAAGAAATAATTATTTAAAAAATTATTTTTGAAAACTATTTTTTTTTAAGAAAATAAATATGTAAACAAGTGATTATTTAGTTTTGTTTTGGATTAAAATTTATTTTTAATTAAAAATAGAAAATAAAAAGTTTTTAAATAAATAACTTATGTTAAGTATTAGTATGGATTTTGACATCTAAGTGATACTCAACGATCCAATCATCTGTCATGAAGTGTATTATTAAAGAAAAAAAAAGAATGAATAACAAAAAGTATGAAATACAAAACCCATGTAAAAAAGGAACAAGTTTTCTATAAATAAAACAAAGGAAGTTGAAACTTATTATGAAAAAAGTCTAGCCTAATACAGTCAGCAAAGAGGACTATCAAACAAACTCAATCCTATTTTTCACACTCAAATTTGTCAATCTATCAGCTTATTTTCCTTCCTAAAGACATAAGTAACTCTAAAATCCATAATATCACAAATCTGCAAACACTTACATCATCTATATTTAAGAATGGCACTCACGATTTCAACATAAAAGAGCATGTTGAATACCCAAGAAAGCAAATAACTAAATAAATAAAATAAAAACTACCCACATCTGTCACTAAAAATACCTCCACAAGTTGCAAAATCATGAATGCATCTAGTAGATCCAACAATGTTAACTTTAATCCCACCAACCTCAGGAAAATGCTAAGAAAACTTGCACAAGAGATAGGACCTTGCCAGATCTAGTGCTAATACCAAACTATTTCAGAATAGAAAATCAAAAATTTGGTTAGACATATTCTTTCTCGAAGTGTTATCTAAAGTCTGGATACAATCCTTAATAACATGCAAAGTAGTATTTATACTAATAGTCAGTTGAAATTTGGAAAAATTCCCCATTCTCCACATCATCCGTAAGGAAAATGTAATAGCAAAAAGCTTTAATCAAATGAACAAGAAGACTACAAGGGACTTTTAATGAAAGTAATAAAGCCAACAGACGATAAGTCTACAAGATCATGAAAAATATTTCTAAGCTATGTCCGAATAAAGGAAACAACAGAAACAATTGAAAAACATATATGATCAATATCATCAACTTGCAACTTGTATAGAGAGCACATAGAATAAATAGAAACATCTCTCTTGTAAGCATTCAGATCAGTAGGACAACACTTATGTAAAAGCTTCCAAAACACCACAGTCTAGCAAGGGGATAAAATTAGACCAAATGATTTTGCCCCAAACACAGGCGTGATGGGAAGAGAAGAAATTTCTGACTGTCTTCTGATTAAGAATATCATTATCCTCAAGTTTCTAATATGAACTATTAGGAAGATCAATAATAGCCAAATGATGCAGAGTTTGAAGTTAAGTATGATGCAGTAGATTCTGAGACAATTTCCAAGAGGAGTCATTGCAACCCTAAACCATCTTGGACATAAGAGTAATCCTTTCATGTAAAGGCATACCCGCCAAAAGAGAAATGCATTTAAAAGAACACCAAATATCATTTTAGAAATTAAGTATATCACCCTAACCAACATTCCAGAAAGTATTCTCCAAACTAATATGATAAAAATGCTTGATACTTGGTCAATAGAAGAAGATTGATGAACATGAACCTTAATATTTTCAGAGTAAAGGAATCTGTCACACATTAGACCAGACAAGGGAGAGAACTATAAGCAAAATCTAAACAAGTCAAAGTAGGTAAGCTTTTCTTGGTCTGCAAAAATGAAGAAAACTTAAATATAAATAAAATAAGTAATTAAAATGTAAAAATTTTAAATAATATTTAATTTTTAAAATAATAAAAATTGTATCTCACAAATTAATGAAAAAAATGATTAAATAATAAAGTTATTTTTTATGTCCTGTAATTATATTTATAACATAAAAATGCGGATAAATAAAATTTGTGATTAGTAAATATGATGGAAGAGATTAGAAGATTTATTGTTAAATTTTGAAATATCATGTAAATGTAAACTATTTAACAACCGAAATATTGATAATGTTGTATTTAATTGAAATTAATAATATACATATTATTTAAATGAAAACTATGTTGGATTTGAATTTGAATTAAAACTGTGTTGTTAAAACACAATGAATACACAAGAAATAAAGGTTGAACAGTGTATTAAAACTTTTTAAAAAGATTTGTAAAGTTTGATCTGACAAACGAACAAAGTTATACTTAACAAACACATCGTCGAGCAATTTCTTAAGAGACTAGGTCTAATAAAGAACGTTAGACACAACTTGAAGTTTGACAGACGCGCTCTCAAAAACACTTTCAAAACTTGTTTTCATAAAACTCTTTTCCTTAGGTTAGAAGTAGGTTAACAATATTCAGTATAAAAAAGATAAGAGATAGAAAGATTACACAATATATTTTTACATTAGTCCGTAATAATGTTAATTTTTACTATAATTTTTAGTTAATTTGTGTAACAAAATCAACTTTTCTTAAGATTTGAACTTGCTGAATTCCCTATTTTGATACCTTTTTATAAGTAATTAGTTACTCGAGTTCGAAAATTGAATTGTACCACTAATCCCCATTAATTTTGTCTAGTAAATTAACAAAAAGAGTTTGGGTTAAGAAAAGGAAAATTAGAGTCTATGGAGGAGTAAATAAAAGAGAAAAATTTGAATGCTAACAATTGTGTGCAATGTTAGATGAATTGCGTTGGACACCAGTAGAGTAGAGAGCACTCAGATCAATTGTGTCTAGTGTTAGATGAATTGTGTTGGGTAGTACTGAGGAAGAAAATCACTTGTAAAAATTGCGCCTAACTCCAAATGCATAACATTGGGCATGGACATCGCTGACCCAACACTTTGGATATATTTAAGAAGGTATTTGTGTTAGGGTTTGAGGGGAGTTAGTCTTAGGAAAGAAAAAAATAGACTTGGAGCAGCATTAGGGTTTCGAGGGGTTGTTTTTTCTCCTCTATGTGTAATCATCTTCCTTCACTATTCAACTTCTTACTTGGGCTCTTCATGATAATGAAGAGTTAAATCCATTTTTCTTTAACTAAATCAAAATACCTAATGAAGTTTGTCTCTACAAGTCCAACTTGTCTTATTAGTTGTCTTAAACATGTGTTAGCAAGTTTGTTTATTGATTGATTGCTCAAGGAATTGAATTTTAACAGGGAAACTTAGGCTCATTCCACTAAGGAATTGGAGTTTGAGTATATTTGAAAGTTGACTTTAGCATTAATTTAAAAATAAAATGAGTGATTGTATGCATGAGAGCTAGGTTTGGTGAAGTCTAACCCTAACAATTACATTCCATATTATTTATAATCTTTTCAGCATTCTAAGTGTTCGATAAAATATCAAAAAGGAACTTAATTGCTTTTTCACAATTTTATTTTCTTGCTTATCAATATAAACAACAAAAGTATCCTTTAGTCTAAATTAGTATTTATTGTCGTGTATTGCACAAGTCCTTTGGAAGAACGATAATTATTTATCACTAGCTACATATATGATTGGTACACTTGTCATTGAATGTATCGTTCTAAAAGTTCATTTGATAATCCAGACTACATCTAGTTCTTAATTAACTCGATCAAGTTTCACTAAAGCATATTCTTGTTAGAGGCTAGGAAGGTGGTTTTCAGTGTCGTTCATGAAATCAAATATTATGAGTTTTCTAAGATTTTGCATTATAGAGCACAACCTAGTTCGATTATCCTAAAAGACACATATTGATGGAAAACAAGCATCGTGTAGGATCACTCCAGAAAATTTTCACTAAATGATTGACAAAACAGAAAATGTGGAAGGGATAAAAGATGAAAAATATTGAATCTACCTCAATCGATGCCATAATCAAAAGAAATTGATGAGTAGAAGAACATCTACCACTTTGAATTGGAAACTTAAAGATAAGGACCAAAAGTTCTTTTGAAGAAACTTAGAAGGAATTCCCACTTTAAGGAAATGATTCAAATTCCAAATTGAGTAAATTTTGAGTACAAAAGTCTATAAAAAGGTTTATAAAAGAGTTTTTATACTATGAACTTTGTACTCATGGGTCCCAAACACTAATAAAGTCATCTAATAAGCCTATGAAAACTAGAGTTTAAAAAGCCTCTAATTACAAGAAAAATAGAAACATATAAAAGGTTCAATACAAACAAATAGACAAAACAATTACAAGGCCTAATAATGGATCAAAACCAAAAATTACACAAAAGTACAAAAATTCCATTCTATCTTCAAGCCTAGTTTGTGGTCCATGATTCCATTGTACCCTCCATCTTGAAGAAAACTTGACCTTGAATTTAGCTCTTTATTGCCTACAAACAAACATACAAATATAATTATAAAAAGAACTCAAATATAAAATAATTAAAAAAAACAAAAATCTATCTAAATTGAGATTTGGATCATGTGAGAGACAAATATCTTATTATCAATGTACTTAGAGATATTTCTCTATGCTCAAATACCAACTTGAAAAATACATCAAACAATTTCAAAATAAACATCGTATTTACAAACACATAAAGAACATGAACATCCTCACAAGCAACAAAAGTAAAATAATGTGAATGTCCATACATTTTTCATTAAATGTAAAACAAAGAAGCTTATTATTAAAAATGTATTAACGTTTTTCCAAGCTTGTTTCTTCTTTTTCTATTTCCTTTTCTTCTCCCGATTGTTTATGCCATTTCTCCTTGATATGCAAGTCTTTCTTAGACAACAAAACAAAAAAGAGACAAGTTAGTAATCTTTTCAATGAAAAGTTAGAATAATAATTTAAATGACAAGAGTTCAAAGTTTGCATTTCTCCTTTAAGAATTCATTTTCAATCATGCTTTTAGGGGGTGTCATTATAAACTATTCAATTTTTCTGGATTTTTCTAACATTTCTTTTTCTTTTTTTTCTTTCCTTTCTTTCTTTTCTTTTTCTCTCTTTTCTTTTTTCCCTTTTCTTTCTTTTCTTTCTCTTATTTTGCTTTCTTTAACTTTTTTAGCTTTTGCAATACCTTCTTTTCCACCTTTTTCAACTATTTACAATAATCCTTGAAGTCTAGATTAGTCATTGGTCTTGTATTTCAATTAGGACACTGATGAGTTTTGTGTCCATAACCTTTACATTTAAAACATCTAAGAATATTTGTTTTGATCTTTAAAATTGATTTTTTTATATATTGTTCTCCTTCCTATGATCATAAATTTTGTTGTTCAACATTATTATTCTTGAAACAATGGTATAAATATATTCTTTCAAAATCAAACCTATATATTCAAAGTTAAAGATGTAACAAATCCAAGCTTAACTCGGGAGGTTAAGAAAATAAAAACTATGAGAGAAAACCAAAGATATCTAAAGATAATCTAAAACATAAAATCACAAACTAAGCTAAATCAAAGAGAGTAAAAATATGACAAAACTAAGAATATGACATAGAGAAAAACACTTTAAAAGATAAAAATAATCTAACAATACATATAGAATTATTATTAGAAAATTGAAAAATAAAACAAGCAAGCTAAACAATTAAAAAGAGTTTATCTCACAAACTATGTTTCACAACTGAGGCAAGAAAATGAAGAACTCAAGGGAAAATCGTGGATAGGAGACTCAAACAAAGCTAAGAATAGAAAAAATGAGTCAAAGTTGGAAAGATTGACAAATCAGATTTTTAGACATCAATACAACACTAAAAGAATCAATAAAAGCACTAAGAAAAAGTATGAAGATGTGTCCAAGCACCATAATTCACTCTAGCTAAGTGTTGGGCCAACTGCTGGCATTCACAATTTGAATTCTGCACATCAATGCTTGGCTGCAGCTTCAAGAATCCATCACCAGTTTCAACTGTTCTAGTCCAGCAGTTTTACACCTACTCAGCCAGTAGAGGTCAACTACAAGCAGACCAATTTAATTGTTGCATGAAGACCAGGAATGAGTATCACTTAAGTCAAATGAGCTGCATCACTTGAATTAGTATTTTTTGGAAGATGCCTTCTTCCTGCATCCTCATACTTTATTCCCGCATCTCCACATATTCAATGATACCTTTGATGAAAAGAAATTAAATAAACCTCCCTAACCTTTTTTATTCCAATTATATAATTTAAAATTAAAATGTGTATTTTGAATTATGTAATCTAAAATATAAAAAAAACAACTATATTTCAGATTGTATTTCAGGATATATAATTCAAAATAAAAAATTGTAATCCGAATTAGAAAAAAATATATATTTCAAATGATATAATTTAAAATAAAAAAAATATTCTAAATTGTACAATAAAATAATATTTTCGGAATTATAAAAAAATATGGAAGTGTACGAAGAACGCATCTTTCTGGAATGCATCAAATTTCTACTGTTTAATGCACTGATTACACCGGAAATTCATCAAATTAAAAATAAAATTGAATTCACTCATTTGTAATTTGCTTTAATTTGATTAAGGTGAAGCACTACACTCGAAATTGCTAAACACCAATTGCTTGATGAAGCGGTTCAGTCAACTTTTCAATTCTAATCAGTTCACTGAAAATCTTCACACTTAGTTTCAATTTCAAGTTGTTTCACGCAACCCACCTGGTTTCACTGCCTAACATTTGGAACCAATTTCGCTTCAAATGATGTGCCTTTGCGCTAAAATCACCACACTCAAAGTCACTGAAATCGCCTTGAATTCATTGGAATCGCATTTAACAGTTGTTCACGCTAATTGCACCGTGCACCTTAGCTCGTGTAACCAACACCTCGAGTATCAATTTCACTATATCACTCACTCAATCAAGTGTACCGATCATAAAAATAAATATTCTGGGGAAGAAAATTCATTGATAAGTAAAACCACAATATTACTTTGTACAAATGAAAGAACACAACGGTGACATCATAATGCGGTATGCTGTACATCTTACAGTTTTAAACTTCATAAAGCATTAAATAATGTTTTTCTACATGTTTACAAATTACATGAATTCTACAATTTTACATCACCCTTGCAACACGAGGGTTTATATCTAATCTTCACATATCGTGAGTAAACAATTGAGTCTATGCTTGTATCTATCCACCTTCGGTCAAAGTTGAGTGCATAAAGCATGTACAAACGGCTATTAAAACACAGCCCAAGTGAACCCTACTCGGGTAGCAGGGGCAATCTATCCATGGTGTTGAATGAGCCATTCACTTGGCCGTTGGAGGCAAGTTCATTTAATTCACTATCGAACTCAAAAGTTTCACTACTTTTTACTTCATCAGTTTCATAATGGGATGGAAGTATGCGTAGATGTACACCTGACTCTCCACTGATTCTCCTTATTACTAGTTGGTATTTACGAACAAGTTCCAGCTGCTGAGATATTATGTGAGATGATCTTGGTAGTAGATCAACAGGTTCTCCTTTCGGAATAACTGTATGCTCTATAGCCATTCGTGCCTCCTGAAATATACAGAAAAAGATTGTGCCAACCATTATTGAGTCACTTTAATTGACGTATATATTGAATTTCAGTTGCAAAATATGGCACACTGTATCATACCAGCTCAACAATACTGCAAAATTTTGGCAATGGTATTTATCCATTTTTACTTCATTCATGTCATAAAATCAGTAATCAATCATCAAATATTGAAATGACAATAGATACATTCAGGATCACTTTGGATACAATTAACACTTACAAGTAAATAAAATCCTAGAATTTTACCTAAAACTTAACTCGATCCCATAAAATTGACTGATATAGTAAGGACTACCTAATCTTTATAACCTTTATCTCAGTCATATATATCTGTTGCTACTGTGGGACCATTCCACCACCCTTAAGGCTCCAATACAAGCAGTCCACAACGAAACCGCAACTAAGACGGGTCATAAGTGATTGTAACACTAAACCAAGAGCACCAGCTAGGAACACGGCAATGATAGGTATTGATACCGCAGAAATTGGTCTTAGGAATTAAGTCAACTCCAAAAAATCAGCTTAAAAAATAATATCCATCTAAACTTTTAGTCATATATCTAACCAATGTTAGACCAATCAGTCACTCCTGAAATTGCAATGGCGTATGCAATTAAGGCGACTTTCCAACAGAAAACAAAAAAGGAAAAATAAAATAAATTTATTAATAAGTTGAAATTAATTTATGCATAAGTTAAAAATAAGGTTTTGCACAAGTAAAACAGTAAGTTTTTGTTCAAGTCAAACAAGCGTTTATGAAGTTCATATGAAAATTTTCTATAAATTAGCTTATGGATATAATGATTTTAATTTATAAAGAAATTTATTTCATTTTTCCTTTCATTTTCTTCTTAGTGTTTTTGAAGACGTTTATTAGAAAACCCCCAGTAAGTTTTCTCTCCTCACCTTGTCAATCAACTCAACTCAACTAAGCAAAGCACCACCAACATGAAGCAAGGTTATTTCTACCTTTACCATCACTATAGTTATCTCCTTTGTAAAGAAGTTTGGCTCAAATCCAATGGTTGATAAAAAATATTAGTTGCAATGGATACGGCTTTTGTCAATCAAATGATTATGGGTTTGGTATATACAACGAGCGGCAAGACTTTATGGAGATAAATGTGAATTCTATAGTATCCAACCACCCCATATCTAAGCAACTCTAACAAAGTCCATCTAACTATGTGTAACTAGAATTTGAAAGATCTTTGGATATTAGTTTTTGATTGAATAAGTTATTGTACTAATTAATGCTTTCTGTTTTATGAAGTTTTAATAATTTTATTTTAGTATTAAGATAATATTTCTTTTTCTAATTGGTAAAAAAAGATGCATCAAAATTATTCATTTAACTAAAATGACAATTAATGGGTTCATAACAGGATATAGTGGTACCATTGGATGTGGGTTTAGATAGTAATTTACTAGTACGACCATAGTTATCAAACTCGAGAGTTGAGTCCTAGTTTATGTTTCTACTATCCTTTACCGAGTTGACTTCGGAAGCAAACTCGTTTTTGGAGTAAACTCGGTAGACTCGAAAGCAAACTCCGTAGACTCAATCAAACTCACGAGTCGACAATTGAGTGAACGAGTTGGGAAGAAAAATATATAAATTGAAATTGCAATTTTCTGCAGTAGTTGTAAGTTTTTATAATGTTGGGAAGTGACCCAAATTCTGTTGGTGGTACATCAGCTTCTCTTCCACCTAGAAGTAAAAATATTGCGAGAAATAGAACATATATTGGATGGAAGTATGGGACTGATGTTTTAGGAAATAAACTATTTTCTATGGAAGATGCAAAGGAATGTAGGAAAGCTATGCTGGAGAATGATGGGAGATGTTTGGGACTAGAACTCCAGAATTAAAGAAGTTTACTATTCGAAGTTTGAGTTTGAGATGTAGCTCTTCAGGGTGTGAGCATAACTGGAACTCATAATTCAAGTTCATTAAGTTATTTAAGGCTTTTAATTATCTTTATTTGATTTATATTTTACTAAAATTTCATATTTATTTATAGGTTCATACAAAAAGAAGAAATCGATTGCACAAGAAAAATATGAATGACTTGATTTATGTGATGTATTAGAAGAACAGAGTCAATCTCGCATTTGATGACATTGAGTCAGATAATGAATGGACAACTGAAGAATGAAATAATGTTGAGGTTGAGCAAACTCAAGTTAAAGGTGATAGTGAAAATGTTGACTTAGCTGGAGCAAATTTGAATGATCCAACTCTAGATAGACATGCACCTGATCATGATAATATAGTTTTTTTGATGACAATGATAATGAATCATCTGGAAAAGAACTTGATGGTGATCAAGATGGTGGAGATGATTTCATTAGAGGACTAGATAAAGGAGATTAAACTTGATAACATTTGTGTTTTTTGGTTATTTAGTTAATATCTTATCGTTGGTACATTGTATGAACTTATTTATTTGAATATTGTGGAATTGATATCACAAATGTTTGTCTTTTTTTATTGAATTTAATAATATTGTGAAATTGATACCACAAATGTTTGTCTTTTTTATTGAATTTTTTTAATGAAGTAGACTCTTACAAGTCTACGAGTCAGGTTTATGAGTCGACCCTCGCGAGTTTATGTAGACTCTCGAATCTAATAACCTTGAGTACAACCTATGTAGGAATGCTTTGGTACTGGTCTTTTCTAAAACTCCGGCATGGTCTAGAAAACTCTGATATCCTACCTAAATCTTAGTCATTGTCATCCACTCGTTCCTCCTCCTTCACCACAATTACATTGATCACGCAGCATCTATTGCTTCGACCTCCACCAATTTTCTTTATTCTATTTCCAAATTGAAGTCACCTAAATTGCAACTCAGGCCATGAACAGCATCCTCATTACCACTTTAAGAATAAATTTCACCACTTCAAACAATTTCCACAACTACATTTCACTACTATATTTTTTTTTTCATATCATAAAATTTATAACAATTACTACTTAATTTGGATACCCGCTGCATTTCTTGGTAAGAAACACCATAATTTAGAAGCTACAAAAGCAAGCAAAGATACCACAGGAAAGCAATAATGAAAATATATTATGCCGACACCAGAATCAAACAGCTAAATGACTATTTCTGAATACATTTCCATATGTCTAGTGCTAAATTCGTACTTGAGCTATCCGTGTCTTACACAACTTGTGATTTTGACCATGAATTGAGAGCCTCAAATTTAAAAAAAAAAAACGAATCAAAAAGGGGAAAGGAAAGATGTTTACAACATTTACATTACCTCCAAAGCATCAATCATCTCTGATGATTTTATCTTGTCTGTTAGTTCAAAATCCTTTATACCATCTTTCATAATCACTTACTAATGCCCGTATAGCTTTTGTTACATGCTCCAAAGAACTTGTCTAGAAGGAAAAATAATATTGTTTAGCAAAAAATATATGACAGAGTATAGCTGTAAACGCAATTTTAGAAAATCAATACCTTTGTCACATAAATGGGAATATCATGAGATTTAGCAGCAGCCTGGATCCCCGGATTCTTTTTAAGCTTTGATTGCAAGGCAAGTAAAGCATTTGCTTCACTAATATTATCAGTCAATTGAATGGCCGCATCATTCATTTTCAACTGCTTAATCCCTTGAATAACAGTTGCGTCTAAAATCTAGAATTACTGACCACTCTGTAAGTTAAAGAGATGATAAAATATAAAAACAAAAAGAGCTTGCATTATTCATTGCTCGGCTTGACCAACAATGCTATGAACTCCATATTCCCCAGGATTGCAGGAGTTACTCTTGACTTAAAATAAACAAGATTTATCTAAATTATCAACAGTGTCAACTTAAAATCAAAAGTGAAAGGCACCAGCATACACTAAACGGGAGAAAGAAATTTAAGCATGCAGAGGCACATGGATTCAGTTTAATTTCGTACTTTTCTTACATTATATTTCCTGTCTCTATCACTAACTAATGGACTCACATTTCAATTGAAGAAGCATGTTACTGATATTTTCCCCCCTCTTTCTCTATTACTGATATTTGTCCTTTTCCCCCCTCAGCTCTTTCTTTTATCCTTCTTTATCCTATTTTATTGTTTATTTATTTGTTTCCCTAGGAAGGAAATTACTTGTGTAAATAAGATATAACATTCTCAAGCAAATCTTTGAAACTATTTGTCCTTAGCGGTGACCCTGATTTGACTTCTTATCAAGATTGAATCCTAAATGACTCTGTTAGGGCACAAATTCTGCGGAAGAAAAGACTTCCTTCTCTTTCTTAAGTCTCTACAATGTCTAGGGTGATGAGACCCGTAGAATGGTAGTGATGAATTAGCCCTCCACTAAAGGAGTTGCTATGTTTTATGGAAAGACTTTCAAACCAAGGATTTCAAATCTTGGGAACATGAAACTCAACTAAAAAGGCAAAGAGGATAGTTGATGCTCTCATTGTAAGAAATCTGGCCCCAACAAGTAGACTTGCTTCAAGTTACACGTAAAGGAGAAAGCTCTCATTCGTCTTGCAAAACTAAAATGTCAGCCCTCAAAGAAGGTTTATCAGCCAACTTTATATTTTGAAATTTTGGCAGGACTCCTTCATCCTCTACAATTGAAGGAATGTCTCACTACTGAACGTCTAAAAACACTCATGGATTCTATTAGTAGGCCATCTCTCTAACCATGACGGGTAAGAACTCCAATTCCTTTTTTAATGTTTCTAAAACTTTATTAAAGGACTCTCGAGTTCTAGACTCTGATACAATAAACCATATGACTCCTCAGTCACCTCTTTTATCATCGTGTTTCTCTTTCTAGTAACCACGTTGACCTGTATCCCAATCTAGATATGCTAATATTTCTTTCTTGTCATCCCTCGACCTTAAAGATGCCCTTCATGTTCCAAAACTTTCTAATAACCTTATTTTCATTCAAAAACTTACAACCTAAAATGGCTTTTAACCTTCCTTCCCACTCATTGTGTTTTTCAGATCTTGCCACAGAGAGGACGATTGGAACTGTTAAGGAACAAAAAAGGTTGTATTGCCATAAAGACTTGGGAACTAAGGATAGTATCAGTAGACAAACCACAACCTCTTCTCTCTACTTGAACTACTTTTGAGTACTCTCAAATTTGATATCACCATCATCTAGGACATCCATTTTGTTATGTTTGAAAGTTTATGTTCCGTTATTTATTTTACAAAGAGTCTGTTGAATCATTCATATGTGATATATGTCAATTTGCAAAATCACCACCATGCCACATATCTTCCTAGTAATACAAAAAAAAGTGTTCATCCTTTTGATTTTGTTCACTCATATATTTAAGCACTTGCATCAAACTTTATGTATCCAGTGCCAAGTGGTTTGTCACTTTTATTGATGATTGTGCCCATGTTACATGGATTTTTCTCATGAAAGAAAAATCCTAAATTTTTACTTTATTTGTCAAATTCTTTTGTAATCAACACAATTTGGAAAGTCAAGTAAATGTTTGGGCTATGATGACGGGAGGAAATATGTAAATCACGACATGTCTACATTCCTTTCCGAAAAGATATTATTCATGAACTCAAGTGTGGATACACCATAATAAACTGGCATTATTGAAAGCAAAAATAGACATCTTCTTGAAGTGACACACGCACTTTTCTTTCAAATTTGTGTCTCTAAATCTTATTGGGAAGAGGTTGTCCTCTCTGTTGCTTGTCTTATCAACCAATTACCCTTTCAGGTTTTAGATGGCCATAGTCCTATTGAGTTTGTCTCTTTCCGTTTGTTCCTTTCCTCTAAGCCTTCGTAGTCATATTTTTTTATGTGTAGTGTTTGTCCATATTCATAGTCAGTTTTGTAAAAAGTTAGATCTTAAAGCTATTAAATGAATATTCATTAGTTCTGCCTACGATAAAAAGGAATACCATTGTTATTATCCTCCGAGTCAAAAGTTTTTTTTTACCTCTATAGATGTCACTTTTTTTGAAATTGAATCCTTTTACATGTGTCCTCAGCTTGAGGGAGAGATTCTATAGAAGCTAAGACTTTTGAGTCTCGAGTCACCCATTGTCTCATACTAATACTATTATTTGTACTCCTGATACTTTTCTTGGTACATCTCATATTGATGCCTTTGAAACTACTCTTAACAAGGGCAACGGTGTTCCTGAGTCAAGGTTAGCTTTAGAAATTAATCATCCAGAGAGTTTCCTTCGTATAAATATCAGAGAAGACAAAAAGTAAGCTAACTTGATCCAAGAACAATTAAAGCACTTCTTTGTGATAGAGATAACTTACTCAAAGAAAGGCATTTCTATCTTCCAAATAAAGTATGTTCTTACTATTCTCAAAGAAACAGGTAAGATTAATTGCAAGACCACTGCAATTCCTATAGAACAGACCATAGAATTGGGAGCGATGAAGGTAACTCTATCGTGAATAAGGGTCGATATTAGACTTGAAGACAAGCTCATTTACTTAGTGCACACCAGACCTGGAATAGCTTGTATTGTGAGTGTAGTTAGTTCATGCATGACCCAAGTGAGATAATTTACAAGCTCTAAGAAGGGGATTGTTGTTCAAGAGGAATGAAAAATCAAAAATAGAGGTGTATATTGATGCAGATTATGCAGGGTCTGTTACATATAGAAGATCAACCTTAGGATATTGAATGTTCTAGGGTGGAAATTTGGTGACTTAAAGAAGTTAAAAAACAAAATCTTGTTGCAAGGTCTAGTGCATAGGTTAAATTCCAAGCTATGGCACGAGGTGTGTGAATTGTTATGGCTGAAAGTTATTTTGGACAATCTTAAAGTGACAAGTGATGTGCCTATGACTCTTTACTATGGTAATAAATCAACTATTAACATTGCTCACAATTCAATTCAGCATGATAGAGCTAAGCATATGGAAATAGAATGTCACTTTATTAAAGAAAAACTAGATAGTGACCTTATAAGCGAATGGAAATAGACCATACACCATCCCATCTGGGCTTCAGTTAGTAAATATGTTTACAAAAGGTCTTTCCACTCAATATCATGATCTCACATGCAAGCTAGGAATGATAGACTCCATTGACCAATTTGAGGGGCAATGTTGATTCAAGAGAAAGATAAGTTACAATAGGATATTGTAATTAACTATAAGTGTACTGCTGGAAGATTCTAAAGATTTCTTTGTAATCATTACGTTAAAGTTAGAGTTCTCTATATATAGAGGCTTATGTTTCATTGATCAGTTCAATAAATTCTTTTATCTCATACAGTTTAATCTTTTTCAATTGTTACTGTATAAAAACCTATAGTGATAAATACCATCAATAGAATTAAGAAGCACACAGCAGATAAGGAAACATAACAGGAGTAAACTGTGTAAATATCAATGTTTACTTCATGCATTTGTTGTAGGCTCTTAGCTATTGGATAAAAATGTCTTACCCCATAACAAAACAGGCTAAGTGGCAATTTATACTTCCAGGAATCTTCTACCATGTCAAGAGGTAACTTGAAAAGTGATTCATCTTGGCTAGTTTGATCATCGGCTCCCTTTGTAACTTCTTCAATCATAATTTCACCATTTTTTTGAAGAGAGCTGTCACTAACAGGTCCATCATCTAGAATCTCTTCCTCCTCTTGAGACTTCATCTTCCGTATTTCTACATTTGGAAAACGACCTACACCAACAAATCAAAGAGCATGAAGTCATGTATCAATCCACTACAACAGCTTAATTTTACAGTGGCAGCTTACCAGAAAGAATAGCATCAACAGTTTCTTCAAGGCTACGGTGAATACGCAATTCTGTCTTTGAAATAATTTCCACTCCACAACTGAAAGTAGATGGGCCTTTCCTCTCCAATACTGTCTTCTGAACACCCCTGCGACTGGCCTCTTCATCCCCTAGAGTCACGCTCTAAAAATGATAATATAGTTGAAGTAACTAAAGAGAATAAATATGCACATAATTTAGATGCTCCTGGTGATTGTAAATACAATTATTAAAACATGAAGCAGAGTAAAAAAAACTTATAACTAATTATTTTTTACCATGCTACAGCACACTTTCTGAACCAGTGCAATAGGTTTGTAACTGATAAGAGACATGATATAAGAATCAACCATGTGTCTTTCACCTAACAACATAAATCTCTGGGATAATTGGCTAATAATTTGGGTCTTTGTTACAGTATTTTCAAGCCATCAACAGAAAATATTAAGGATTCAAGTATGTTACAATGTAATTCGCTATCACACTCACACTGATACCAATGTATAAAGCAGACAACTCTGGATTTAAGTCACACTGCAAATACCATGTCATTCTCATTCTTGTGCCATTAATCCATCACTGGTTACACACACATTAAAGATCACACTTGATAGAAGTTAAAATACTATGTGTGTTTTGATTAGCCTAATTTTGGGAATTTTTTTTCTTGAAACTTCTTGTTAAAGATTTAAAAAATGGTTATTCTGAAGAATCATTTCTAAATATGAGCTAAATCTAGTTCAATTCTGATATACAAGAAATCAACTTGGAATCCTGCTTAAGATGTAGGTATACCTCACCTGTATCCCTCCAACAAGCATCTCTAATGAAGGATTCATTATCAGATTCTCAATGGTGATTCCATGCGCAGTGGCAACAAGCTGAATCCCACGTTGTGCAATTGTGCTTGCAGCCATTGCTTCAAGTTTTGTACCAATTTCATCAATCACAATCACTTGCGGCATGTGATTTTCAACTGCTTCTATCAATACCTGAATAATTACGTACAGTAACCATATAAATGGCGAGAAAAGCTTGTTGCATCTTCGTAACAGGTGTAAAATATTCGAGTACAATGCAAATTTGAATAATTACTTTTAAAGAATGAATTTTAAGCCTAAAAGTAATTTCTTTCGTTGGTGTAAAGATATGCAAATTTCTAAACTTCAGAACTAATTCTGGAGTGATTCCTATTAAGTTTTTATCCTAGAACCTTAACCTACCAAATAAAAGAATTAAGCTGATTTCCTGAAAGTACCTCGACAGAAAACTGAAGAGTAATGGCAGCAAGTGAAGTTCAGTAGTTCCTCACAAAATTATTGACTCTAGCTAGAGATATAGTAATATGGAGAGGATAAAATTGTTTCAAGCACCAACAGAACCGGAAGCACCCTTTCTTTCAAACAGGGCCAGGCCGACTATTCACATTTTATTTGATGGTCAAGAGGTAAACTGAAAGCTGAGTTGTGGTGATTCTAAGGATTCCCCACGGAGAAAGAGATATGTCTCCTATGTTAACCGTGCCATGTGGAAATAGCAACCTAATGTTCAATCTGACTGATTCATTATATAATACTTTAAAGAATGTACATTGAGAAAATGTCAAAATAAGTTCCAATTGCTTTCAGATACATTCTCAGTCACCACTGATAATATAGTTACACTTTCAACAAGAAGAAACATGAGGTTAAGCTCCAGCAATTGTAGCTAATACCTTATGTTGCATATCAGAATTGGGAACTTGCATTCGTCGAGCATTGCCTATTCCAGCATGAGGTATATCACCATCACCCCCAATTTCGTTGGAGGTGTCAACAATCATAACACGCTTCTTATAATCATTTGCCAGCATCCTAGCAATTTCCCTAAAAATATAGAATAAAATAGTGTTCAATTCCCATGGGAAAACTGGGAAAACGTGTATAATAGTGATAGGGGAAAAATGCGTTTAGTCCATGCTGTTTGGTGAAATTTGCTTTTAGTCTATATACTTTTAAATTAATAAATTAGTCCTCAAATTTTAGAAACAGATGTGAATTTAATCTCTTCTCTAACTTTGTGGCAATAAAGAACTAAAACTAAATGTTAAAGTTAAGCATATAAAAAAACTAACTTCAAATATTTTCAAAAGTTGGAGAAAGGGTTCACTAGTTTAAAAGGAAAGGTACTAAAATTAAGCTTGACAACAAGTATAAGGACTATAAACATACTCTTCTCTAGTAATAACAATAATATTACTACAAAATGCCAAGAAAATCAAAATATTAGATTTCGTGGAATTACCAAAAAGATCTTGGCCCCTAAGGATTGGGGAGTTGCAGAACTCGGACATAATAGATGTACATTTATACACTTTCATGAGCAAACTATTACATACATATTTAGCTCAATTTTTAGCATATGATATAAAAATCACTTACCTAATAATTGTAGTTTTGCCTACTCCTGGAGGTCCAATGAGCAACAAAGAAGCCCCATCCTTAACCAAATCTTGCAACAACTTAGCACTTCCTGAAATTGCCCGGCCAACTCGACAAGTTAGACCAATAATTGCGCCCTTGCGATTTCTGATGGCACTAATTCGATGCAATGTTCTACTGATTCCTGCTCGATTATCAACAGCAAAGTCACCAACCTGCAAGATGTTGCTCTCATGAATTGACGGTTATAAATTATTATATATTTCCATGATCAATCAAATTCATACATCCTAACTACTCCCAAGGGTACATAAGAGGATTATAAATAAAGTCTACAATAAACTAGTTGTTGAGATATACTTGAACAAGCACAAGCACAAGCACAAGCAAGTACATGAACCTTGTGTTCCTCTTCTTTTCCTAAAGAACATGAAAATGTCATTGTCTCATTGTAACTCACCTTGAGAAGAGAAATATATTTTTTAAGGAGTCAAGTATTACTCACACAGACATAGTTTATTGCACAATTTTAATAGACTTTGAACTAAGTACTTAAAAGAGAAGAAATTGAAAAGAGGTGAAATTGAAAGAGGTCAAATAAATCACATTTCTCATAAAAGGTAAAATCAACTTATGGAAAAGTTAGATAAGAGAGCTATGAAAAAGTTGAAAGACACATGCTATTTTTCTGTGATTATTGAGAAGTTTATCTAAATTACCTCTCAAACCATAACTTTGATACCTTTTTAAGGAAAATCTAAGCATCAAAATATTCATCTACACTTTCGATTGGGTAGCGTCAAATAGACAAAATCATTCAAACCAAACCAACTAAATACTACGTGTAAAATCAATACTTTGACTTTGATTGCATCAAATTGGATTTTGACCAATCACTTCCTACCTTAAAAAATTAGTTTTAGACACTATACTATATACTTTTAAATTAAGAAAACCAAATTAAATGATATAAAAGTACAGGAACCACGTTTGGCTCAAAGTATAATGATCAAAAATACATTTTTCCCTTAAAAAATGTGTTTAACAAACATGCAATATCAAAGTATAAGCTTTAAACCTTTTCAATAAATCATCCTCAGTACTGTTTTTAATACAAGTATTTGTTTCCATGGCCTAATTCACATGAAATTACCCTAAGACATAAACAACAAAAAAACTTAACCAACCAAATCAATTCTTTAAATAAGAAATAAAGCAAACAAAACAAGACTTTTCACTCCCGTTCTATCCTAAAACAATGTATTTGGTACTTTGCTCTGTAGTTACAAACTTCATTTCCAAAAGAGAATGCAAAATCAATATACATAAACAAACACCACGTCAAAAAGTACATAATTCCAACACAAAAAAAAAAAAAAAAAAAAAAAAATATCAATTTGTTCCCTCCCGCCATTTACCTTCTCTCGTGAGTAGTCCTTCATAATATCGATAAGTTTGATTCCCAAGTTGATATATTTCGTTAAGGACATTTAAAGGAATTTCCAATGCTAGAGGTTACTTAACATGATTTGTAACACTTAAAGAAGGATTTACTTGTATAATCGGGTAAATCACCATTCTTGTTCCTAAGAGTATATAGCGTTATCAGATTAGTGATGAAAATAAGAAAATTAAAAAAAAAAAAAACTCAAAATAACAATTTGGGAATCACTTTGATCCAAAATTTAAAACGTAACATGAGTAAGTAATAATATTAACATAAGTTTAAAAACTAATGTGGAAGCAAGTAATTAAGTTTCGGACGAAATTAACATCTACCACTTTAAATTTTTTATAACTCGTACTAATGTGACTACACTTTCATAACCAAAATGTTCTTCTAACCTTATACAATGAATTTACTTTATGAAATTGTTTGGACGAATTTCTCCATAAAAATTCCTGGAGACGAATAAAATGAAATAAATCTCGCCATAAACACTTCTAAAGAAGAAGAAAAAGAAACTAACTTCTTCACAGGTTATATTAGTTTGCACGAGTTAAAATTAAAATTAAGAGCAATTATAAAACAGTACTCCTGCAAAAGCATAAGCAAATTTCAGCTCATTGAAAAACTAGCTTTTTCCTGAAAATATTTATGGACAAGCTCATGCAAACATCAATACTTTAATTAATGGTTTATTTATTGTTCCAATACCTGAGCAGTGGCGTGCTCGATATCCTGAACCGTGATAGGATACTCTGATATCACGAAATCGCCGGAGGGGAACCTCGCGAGCGGTTTCCGGCCCAAATCCATCACCACCTCGATCAGCTGCGGCAGCTCCGAGTGGTCGCTTACGCGCCGCCGCATCTCCTCCGGCAACAGCGCGAGCAGCCGCCCCAGCTCGACGTCCACCTCATCCTCCGGGAAAACCGAACCGGACAGGACCGGGAAACTGGCGCGCAGACCGGGAGCGGTTCGGGGCCGAGGGACAGAGGGAACGACGGGCGGGTAGAAGGGCTTGGGCGAAATCGGGTTGGGAAGGGGCGGTTGCTGGGAAAGGTGTTGGCAGCAGCGAAACTGAAGCTGAAGCGGAAGAGTGAACCCTAGCATCGGTTTTGGCGGGAACCGTGGAGGGGCGTTAAGTTGTGGTGACGATTTCTGAGAGAAAGTGTTTTGTAATTTCCGTTTTGCGCGAGGAAGAGGCAATAATTTTTCCCGGGTTTCGGAGCAGAGGTGGAGGATTTCAATTGGGAACGGAACGCGACGTGTTTAATTTTGCTTTTTCTTCTTACGTTTATTGTTTTTTGGTATGAAAGTAATGGACAGGGACGATGGACGATTTTTTTTTTTTTTTCCTCAAATGAAAATAACATTTTAATCACGATTTGAACAGAATATACTCTCATTTTATCCGATTTCACTACATAATCTGGATCCTATCCTCTTCCTAGGAACACGAAAAGTTCTGTTTAACATATTTTAACCATTTATTACGTTTTTTTAAATAAAAAGTAATTAATATATTAAATTTTTAATAAAAAATTTATGTTAGACGTCACAAATTTCATATCTCACTTAAACTCCAAAACTATCAATCGTGTCATTATATAAAAAATAAAAAATATAAATGCATGAATCAAATTAAACTCACGTGAAAAAATAATAAACTCTCACAATAAAATACAAGAAGTTAAAATTTATTATAAAAAAATTCACCCTAATATAATTAAGTAAAGAAAACAAATAAATATATTTTTTATATTTAAATTAATCAATTTATAAGTGTAATTAGGATAGGAAGATACTAATAAAAACATACACAAAGACAACAATTCTTGAAACACTTCATTCAAAGTTTTTATTACAAGGCAAACTTTTTCACACTTTACTTTACTCAACTCTGCCTTCACTATTCCTAAAAAATTCATTATATAGAAAATCATTTAACTAGAAGATAAAACACATTATTCACACTTTACTCAACTCTGCCTTCACTATTTCTAAAGGTTTCTTTATATAGAAAATCATTTAACTAGAAGATAAAACACACTATTCATACTTTAATAATTACATATAGAAATATCTAGCTTAATAATTACATCTTGAAACTTCTCTTCTAATAATTACATATTTTGACTTCTTTTCACAATAATACAAATAATGATAAATCACCTTTATGTCTCTTCATGTTTTTATGTCTTCTTTATGTCTCCATCAATATCTCTTCATGTGTTTATGTCTTTTTTAAGTCTTAATCAACCTTAATAAGATTCTTTTTTGATGATTCTTATTCGTAATACATATCTTCATTATGCAGATAAGGATTCGACTGAGATGATCATTTGTCTGAACTATTGTTAGTAGAGCCGTGTAATGATGTAACTTTTTCTAAAGTTTTCTCGAACTCTTCTTTTGATGAGGTTGATGCTAATGCGGCCATTATCTTCTGTTTATTAAACAAGAATAATGATTCTTCGTTAAGGGATGATGATATTTCTGGCTTCTTCTCTGAATGATGCCTTATCCAGTCTTGTATCTTGGTAATGCTGACTATGTCATTGTTCAACTTCTTCCACCATTTTAGCCTTAATCTTCTGGATAATAATTTTATGTTGACCTTTTCATACAAATTAGTTATGGTATAATCTCAAGCTAATATCCATTTAATAGATTGGGAAGCAACAAAAGATATTAACCTATATCCAAGCACAAATGTAGACTGTTCTCGGAAATAGTTATATATTTTTGCTACTTTTTGTGAGAAAAATGATGGTAAAGGTCCAAAATCTCTTAACCATTTAATAAACCATTTTGGAAATTTTAATGAGATTCCCTTCTTAAACCAGATAAACCATGAGTGTTTTTCTGGACTAAGATAAAGAACATTGTTCCATGCATCTATATAATCATAATGTGAATAATATGGGGGAGTGAATTGTCTGGAAAAGGATTTATTACTATGTAATGGTTGGCTCCACTCTTGAGGAGTCATAATGTGGAGGATTTTTATTTTAGAATATATAATGGTTCCTTCTTTATTTGGGGTATGAGATAGTTCTACTGAGTCTGTGTCAACTAGGATAAATTCATAAAAGGTTTTGGTTTTAAGTATGTTTTGGGAGGATAATGGAAAGTATTAGGAAATAAGTCTTCTGCTGTTTTGGTAGGGTTTTCTTTAATCCATTCTTTTGATAAGATATTCTTCCGTGAAATTTGAGGGTTTAGAAGGTTCTGTATTAATAGGTAGAGATACTAATTGAGATGGTTTGACAATAAAATCTCTAGGTCCTATAAGGATATTAGTGTACTGTAATGAAGTATACCTTCTTGTAGAAATATTTGATAATGGAGTGGGTGTCTTTACTAGATTGGCTAAAGTATATTAGATCTTGATGAGGGTGCTTGATGTCTTAATGAAATTGATGATGAAGCTTTATTCTTCTCTGATTGAGAGTCATGTTGATTATTGGTTTTTATATGAACCTAGTGGGAGGCCATATTGGTCTTTAGACGTGGGTGTCCCACTCATTCTGATGCCTGTAAGAATTCTCGGGTTAGAAAGTCAAAAAGAGAATTTTCTTCCCCTTTAATGTGTTCAATTTCAAAATCAAAACATGATAATAATGTTTGCCATCTGGCAAAAATATGTTTAGAAACCAAGTTTTTGACATCTTTTGTCAAAACACTCGATGCAACTTTGCAATAAGTTCTTATTAAAAACTTTTTGTTAAATAAATCATCTTGAAATTTTTGTAAACATAAAACTATTGAAAGAATTTCTTTTTTAACAGTAGAATACTTTTGCTGTGATGAATGTCAGATTCTAGAATGATATCTGATAATTTGTTCTTTTGAATCATGAGAAATTTTTTATTTTAAAATCCCCATCATATCCTAATTCTGAAGCATCCGTTTCGACTATAAGAAAGGCTGAAGGATCTAGAATACCTAAGCATGGAAATTTTTTTTACTAAGGTTTTAATTTGTTTTATGGTTGATGTCATATTTTCATTCCATGGTGGTGGATTCTTTTTTAGTCTTGAATATAATGGTGCACAAATAATTCTAATTTGGAATAAAATCTACTATGTAATTAACACATCCTAAAAATCTTTGTAATTGTTATTTTTCTTTAATTTCATTTGGAAATTTATCTATAAATTCTAATGATCTTTGTATTGGCGTAATAGTTCCTTGATATATATCATATCTTAAAAATCTTATTTTTATCTAAAATATTTTTACCTTTTTTGTCGATACAACTAATCCATTTTCTTTTATTATTTTTATAAATTCATCTAAATGTTGTTTGTGTTCATTTATGTTTTTTGAAAAAATTAGTATATCATCTAAATATACAATAGAGAATTTCATATATGGATAAAAGATATCATTCATAATGTTTTGAAACTTGCTAGGAGCATTTTTTAATCCTTGAGGCATTGCATTCCATTCGTAATGTCTAAAGGGTACTACAAAAGCAGTTTTATATTTATCTTCGTCTTTTACTGATATTTGATGATACCCTGATTTCATGTCAAATTTTAAAAATATTGTAGCATCATGAATTATTTTTATTAGATCAATTTTGTTAGGTAATGGGTATCTAATCCATTTTAATACTTTATTTAAAGGTTTATAATTTATAACCAATCTTGGGGCTTCTCTCTTTAGTTCCGAAGCTTTCACAACATAAAATACTGAACAACTCCAGGGTGATTTTGATGATCTTATTAGTCCTTTTGTATAAATATTCTTGAATTTCTTTTTTACAATATTCTAAATATTCTTGATTCATCTGTATAGGTCTAGCTTTGGTGGGGATTTTCTTTTCATAAAAATTATCTATGTAAGGTAATGCAACGATATATTTTTTCCTATGCCAAAAAGTAGTAGGATTTGTTTCACAAATTTCTTTTTCTATTTTTTCTTCATATTCTTTTATTATGGTCTGAATATTATGATTTTTAAGTTGTTCTTCTACACTTTTAAATCTTATTTATTTATTTAATAAATCTATTTGTTTTATTTTTCCCTCTATATATGATATTGAAGATTCCTTTAATAGATTTAACTCTCTAGTTCTAGGCGGTTTTATGAAGCTTATATTTTTGCATTAGAAAGCTTATATTGAATATTCATTTTAGATCCATTTTTACTTGTTACTTTCTCTAATGTTTTCTCATAATATTGAGTTGGCATTAATCCTTTTTGTATACAATTTATGTCTACTCCTGAATCTATCAAGACTATAGTATTAAATATTTCTCCTTTTATTATTAGTTTTATTTCACTATGCCATTTATGAGTTGTAATTAAACTTAATAAATTTATATAATTATTATTAGATGTTTCTGCCTTGTTGTTAGAGGTTTTGTTTCTAACTCTATTATATTTTGATTTCTTATTATGTCTTTTCCTTCTAATTCTAATAATCTATATTATAATGAAATATCATTTTTTTTCAATAAATGTATCTCTTGTTTGAGATTTTTTATTTCTTCTTGTATGTTTTTTATAGTTATATTTTGATTAAGATTTTTAAATCTTTTATAAAATATCTTTCATATTTATAGGTTCTATCTGTTCTCGTACTTTTTCACTTTTTATGATTAAATTATTTAGTTGTGATGAAAATTCATCTTTTAATGGCGAGTCTTCTAATTTGTCTATTATAGATATTAAATTGTTTGTCTGTTCTTTATTTAACATATTTATGTTTCTATCATTAATACGATTTTCACAACTACACAATCTGGGTCTAAACAATAACCTTCTTCACTTTCTTTTGAATATTCAGTACTATTATCTAATTCTATTTGTCCTATTTCTAGTTCACTCTTTTCTTCTTCTTCTGATGTATTATCAAGTTCTTATGATTTTGAATTTATGAGAATATTTAATAATTTTTTTCTTTAACTCTTCATCTTCTATTTGATTTGTTTTCTTAGCTACTTTACAACTATTTGCATAATGACCTGGTCAACCACATTTCTAACAAACATTATCTTTCTTTTTGAGTTTTTTTATATTTGGTTTTTTTGTGGTTTATTTTCTTGTGGTACTTTATTATATTTTTTAGTATATAGTTTTCTATATATATTTTATTTTCCATTTTATTATGTTTTTTTTATTATTTTCTTTTTCTTGGTACTAGGCGTTCTAATAGGTTCCATACCATATTAATGACAAAATGTTCCTATTTATTTTTATTTATCATACTTTCTTTTCTAAGTTTATTTTGTAATTTAAAGTCAATACATACTTGTATTCCAGTATCTATTACTATATTATGTATTTGGACATAAGTTAAGGAATCATATTGTATAGGTTTACTATAATGTTGTTCTAAATTTAATTTTACTTTTTATGCAAATAATTTAGGTAAGCAAGAAATCTCTCTTTCCAAAATCCAGCGAACCTATCTTCTCTTAAATTACTTCTGATAAAAATGTATCTTTATACCACCACCTATTGAATAAATTAATGTTGATATTGCATCTTTTTGATTTGTTTCAGTTTTAACACTATTAATTATTGCTAATTTATCTTGTTCTCAGCCTTTCAGTTGACCAGTGAATCCTTGTACTATGGCTATATGACTATAGCGGTAGACTTGTCGTTACATTCTTTTGTTTTATGTTTTATGGGTAGTAGGTGTCATTGTCATTTGACATGTTAAATCTATTATATAGCTTGTTCACTTAATCCATCTAAATTCCATTATGTTATTTCGTTTCATGTAAAAAGAGTTTTGAACTAATTCTCCCCTTTCTTCGAATTGTACATATGCATAGGTAGGTCTATTATAATAATTTCTTAGTTTTGGATAAGTTTTTATTTTATTAAATTCTAAAGTATTAATGGATTTTTTATTTATTTCTTCTAATTTTCTTTTTAATTGTTCTATTTTAATATCAGTATCACTTTTTAATCTAAGAGAGTCTAATTCTTTTTGTGGGACATTAAATAATTTGTATATTGGTTTTACAAGTTTTGAGCTACTAGGGATTTCTTTATGATGTGATGATGTGGAGTTTTTTATCATAGTTAATTACTTTGTCATAATTCCTAAAATTGTATTAGAATAATTAATTTGTGAATGATGCTTTTTAATATCTTTTGTTTCTACTTCTCTATCTTCTATCTTAATGTCTTTGTATGTACTAGCTTATATTTCTAAGTCTGTTGAGGGTTGTAATTTTATACTTTGTAATGGTGGATATTCAGGCTGTATAATTTTATTATTCATAGTCTTCCATGTGTTAGTTATTTTTTCTAATAGATATATTTTTTTTATTAAATGGATATTCTAGACAAAGCAAATAACTAGACAAAATTTCTAAGTGAAAGTGCAAGTGACACTTAGAGTCTCTTGACACACTCCCACAACTACACGCTTATACTATTAGAATGCTCACTCTTAAGATTGTTTTATTAGCATTTTCTCAAACACAAAACAAGCAAAAGAAATTACAAACGAAATTAACACAAAATTCCTTGATAAGTGATTATAATACAAATATTTAATATTTTTTTATTTCTTGAGACTTGTCAATTCTTCCATTCAAGTGTATCATTGTTCTCTCTTCAATTGTTTCTCTCCAAGCCATAACTTGTTTGCCCTCTAAAAATGAGTACCCCTTTTAAAGTCTTTTACCTTCTCTTAGGATGCTACTTAAAAGTTAGTTCAACTCTCACAAAGAACAAATTTCTAAGATATATTCTACACCAAAAGGCCAATAAAGAAAAACAATAAAATCTCAATTTAAAAAACAAAATTAAAGAGAGATTAACAATGAAATAATACATAAAAATCAACCAAAAATTGAGACAAACAATAAATTAATGATAATCAAGAAAATAAACACTTCAAAAGATATTTTCAATTAAAATAAAGATAGGTTCTAGATTTTGATTACAAAATTAAAATAAAATCAAGAATAACAATTGAAGCACCATATTCACTGCACCATGATCACCGGCTGCACCTCTCAATTTAATTCGTCAAAAGGTGAACAAGTCTATTTTCAATTCAATTTAACAAATCACAGCTGCCCACAATTATATGCATCAAAATTGAATAAAATTTAATTCAATTCAGCCAAATTAACTTTCACGTAAAACACATGTCAATTTCACAACTGTTTTGGTGAATTTCTACTGCACCTCTTGAATTAATATTTTCTGAACTGCAACTGCATTATGCCAATTCAATCCTCCAAGAAGTTATGTTAGTCTTCACTGGAATTGCTTTCAAAATTATAAACTAGCTTGTTCATCTTCATGTTGTTTCTCTATTTCAATTCTCATTAAGAGAATTCACACAGTAGTTGATTAAACAACAATTAAACAACTGCACCAAAATTGAACTGGCAAAATAAATTGCTTCTGCTAGTTGACAAATTACTAGATTCCAAAATTCAAATGCAGTGCTTCCACACCAACTGCTTGAAGAAATGCATCAATTAAATTTACACAAAAAACTCGTCCAGAATTTTATTTTCAACTCTTCAACGCAATTGCAAGTTGAAAACAGAACAAATTGATTCACCTCACAATAACAAAACACCGCTGGTTTCACGATTACAGATTGAACGAACAAAACAAACTCACTCACTGCTTCTCTATACCACAATTGATTTCACCAATCACATTCGTGTAATCTCGATTCCATTCAATCCTTAATCAGAATCCGTGATGAACAGCGATTCAATTCCAAATTGCTACTCCTTGATTCATTCTTAATCACATTAATTCACTTCGTTATTTCAATTGCAAAATTTCAAGGAACAGTTCTTTACCGATTGACGCCAGATGAACACAAATGAAGATAAAAAGGAATTTCTTCAAATTTCGAAAACAGATTCGACTTGCTATTCACACCACTGGAATTTCTTTCCGCACCACAAAATGTTTACGGAGAATATTTAGAAAACTTCCGAAACTAAATTTTTAACAAAAGTTCATGGAAACTTAACTATAAGAACTTACTGATGATGTAATAGTTGATGATGTAATAGTAAGCATATAACTCAATAACGAAAATAGAAAAGGCACTCAAAAGTTGTAATCCTATATGGCAATGCAAAATCAAAAAGTAAACTAATTGAGTTTATGACCATTTAGGACTAAACATTACCCTAAACAAAACTTTTATAATCTTAAAATCAAATATGAGATAATAATTCAAATCCCAATACCCTTTAATTAATTTTGTGTTAAGTGCATTTTATTACAGAAATAAAAAAAATTTTATTTCTAATTAATTTCAATTAAAAAAAATAGAATGTGCAATTCAAATCCAATTTTGTTACAAAAATTCTCTTTTATTTCCAATTAATTTCACTTAAAAATAAAAGAAAAAAATAAATAAAACGATGCAGTTACCGATTGGATAAGCATGTGGTAGGATAAGAAATATCAAACAGAAAGATACGACGAAGTGATACGGATTGGCGCAAATGAGGGCTGGTGAGAACTAGAATGTGAAGGGTGCAAACAGCACAACTGCAATAACAATAAAAAGAGTGCGGGGAAAGAGGGGTGTGAACAGTAGAAGCCACATTTTTTTAAGAGCTTGATGGTTGGGCTTTTATTATAAACACCAATTTTTTGTTTTTGTATTTTTTTTTAGAATGGATTTTTTTTTCTATTATTTATTAAAACTTTTGTTTTTTTTAATTCAAACAAATAAAATGGGATGAAACTTTTCTTTTTAGTTTTAATTTCTATAAATGATAAAGCAAATGAAAATATGAACTACGCATATATATATTTTTTTCTAAAAGGATAAAAACTCAAATCATATTTTTTAGGTTTTATTTTAAAATAAAAAAAAGAGAAAGATGAGAAAATAAAAAAATAACAAAATCCAACTTAAACTAAATGACTAATTTTTTTTTTATTTTTCCGGGAATTGATAATAAACATTTTTTTTCACTTGTACGAAATTGGATGTTGACAATCACGTTTTGATATTCCATAATAATTTGAATAATTTTTATTATGAACAAATTTAAATGCTAAAGCACAATATGTTTTAAAATCTGATTTTGATATTTCTATAAACGACATTTTAATTTATTTTTCAGATTTAGAAACAAATCAAATCAAAACGCAAAATCATTTTAAATTGTTTTTGTATTTAGTTATAACAACATAATAGTCCAATCTTAATTTCAAAAAGTTTCTGCAAATACATATAGGTAAATAAAATATACTAAATCAAATTAACTTTGTTGTAAGCAAAACTTTATAAAACTATAGACCAAGGTGCAGAAAATGATTTTATCTCAAAATAAAATTGAATGTAGATTTCAAAATAGATTTAAAACATTTACTAGTTTTATATTTGTTTATTCTTTTAACTTTTCTCTTCTTTTAATTTTAAACAAAATTAATATAATAAAGTAATAGTCTTATTTGGGTCTGCAATTCATTTGTACATACTTATCATGGTTATTGTAACAGACATGTAAGATCATCAAATACAAACACATACTTGAAATATTATCATCAAAACTTTATTAGATGATTAGACGATCAAAAGGGACTTTGGACCATCTAATAATTCAACAAAAGTCACACATTATCTAGAACAAAAAGATTTTTCTGATTATGTTGATTTGTTTTTACTCATCTATATTGCAAATAATTTCAAATTAGTTTGGTAAGCATATTCAAAGTAAAATTAGATTGGAAGATTGCAAATCAAAGCTTTATGTTATGGGTGTTTATCACAAAAAAAGATAATGTAAAATTCAAAATTAACCTATTCAAGTATGAAAGAACAATTTCAAAAAGATATATGAAGGGATGGAAGGTGAAGAACAAATATTAGAGCAAGCCAAGCTATTCAAGCCATTCGAGTGATCTTGCTAAAGATACGAGAATTACAATGAGCATCTAATCAAGTTGTTTGAGAGTATAGTCTTATGGGTTGAGTGGTAAACTATAAATTGTGACGTTTTACCCTTTTAAGCTTTCTTGTGTTCTCTATTTGAAAGTATACTTTATTTTCCTTGAGAGTTCTTAATCTCAACGAGAGATTAAGAAGGTATAACTTGGAGATAAGAGAACACTCATTCTAACTTTGAGAGGAGAGAATACTTATTGTAACCTAAAGAGACGAGAGTACTCGTCATAACCAACTGTGTTGGTTACTGGAAGTTCATAAGTAGTTGCTTAAGTGAACTAGAGTAAGCCAAGTTTGGGTGAAGCAAGATAAATTCTTGTGTGTTAACCTCTTGTTACTCTTGTTATTGCTCATACTTTGATTGTTATCGTTAGACGATCCATTAGACAATCTTACAAAAACAGTATTGCTAGATGATCAATTAAATGATCCATTAGACGATCTTACAAAAATATTATTGCTAAATAGTCTTTTTTTCATTGAGCTCAAAAAGAGTCTAAGGCTCCATTCAAACCCCCTTCTAGAGTGAACTGTACCTTCAACTTTTCTCAATTGGACATCCTCATTTCCTTCATAGTTGATCCTTAAGGAGTCCCAAATCTCCTTGGCGATGTTTAACTAGAAACATTTCTTGTATTCATTTATATACCTTGCTTTGTTGTTTAATAATATGGAGTTGAATTCCTCTTCTTCCCAATCTTCTTTAGGAGCTTCTTATTAGTCAGTTTTTGCTAATGATAGAAAGTGCACTAGTGGCAATGTAGTAAGTAATAAATTATCATTCTTCCTAAAGGATTTATGCAATATAATATAATAAATACAATTATAATAAATTCATATTTAAGAATAATCCATAATTTGATGTTATGTGCATAAATTTAAAAATAATTAAAAGAATTTTTTATATTTTTATGAACAGTTGAATGCAAAAAAAGGATTAATAATAATATGATGAACTTGCTAAGATTAAACCTCACCAATCTTCACTCTCATGTATAAAAATGTTTACTTTCTTCCTATCATTAATTAATTTCAACCCACAAAAATACTCACTCCCAATTCCTCAACAGATGGGTTTAAGATTATCTATTAACCGTCAATTAATTTATCAATTATAAAAATGAATTTTGCATTCTCACAAGGCTCTTAAGACAAAGATTGAATCATACTCTATTCCTAGATACGAGCTTTCTTTTGGTAGTTTAATTTAGACCTAAAATCAAGATATTTTCCAATACTCTCAAGAATCAAAAATAGAGTTATGAATCAATACAACAAGCACTACGTATAAAATTATGTTGAACATTAGACGGTCCAAAGTCCCTTTAGAGGATCAAATCATTTGATAAAGTTTTGATGATAACAAAACTCAAGTATACATTTATATTTGATGACTTATATACATTGCGCAGTTAACATTATTATTATTATTATTAAAGCAAGAGACACATGGTCTATAAAGAGATAAGTTTTCTTACTATTTACTTTTATGTGTTATTGATTTGATTTAAATTGATTTTATATCATATTGTGCTCTAACGTTCAAATTTGTTCATAATGGAAATTATTCAAATTATTATGGACTATTTAGATGTGATTAATTGATTTTATATCATGATGTGCATTAACGTTCAAATCTGTTCATAATAGAAATTATTCAAATTATTGATGAGTATCTCAAATATAATTTCTCTATGTTATTTTAAATTAATTATTTCTCTGATACAGAATTAATCAAGTTTAATGCAGTTTAAAGTATTAGAGAAATATTTCCAGTTTGAGCTCCATACATCAGAAAGTCAAGATTGCTCTGTTCAAGCATCCCAACGGCTAGTTTCTAAAAAGCTACATATAGAGGAGCAAGTTCAAGTTGAAATACAACAAGGACAAGCGAAAAAAGAAAAACATCATACAATACATTTGAAGAAAATATACTGAGTGTCTATTGTCAATCTGCTATTGAGAGCATCTAGAGTTTTGGGTTGTGTGAAACCATTGTGTAATTCTTCACCATTGTGAAGTAAACCCTTGTGAGCTTTCATTGTTCTCTCTTTTGAGAGTGTTTCTTTAATTCCTGAGTGGTCTTGATCTCAGGGGGAGATTGAGACT